>OAVB01000706.1_pt1 | contig 25375 bp, 28 predicted proteins | sample 1516871 | NCBI WGS metagenome assembly OAVB01 (sample SAMEA2580069, study PRJEB22360) | human gut metagenome | biome: human gut; feature: human-associated habitat; material: faeces | place: Denmark | collected 2008/2010 | reverse complement strand
TCGAGCCTGAAAGAAGTCTCCGCAACAGTGGCAGCCCCTCCGCCGCCGTATGGGTCATAATCATCGGAAAGCGGGTCATAATCCTCATTGTCAAAGAAATCTGAGGCAGTTGCCGCAGTCTCCGAGCTTTCAGTCTTCGCAGCTGAAGTGACGATCTCAGAGGTATCCGTCTGGATATCATCAGTCTGTTTGTCGCCGCAGGCAGTACAGGAAATGCACATCATAAGTGCCGCCAGCGCTGCGGTAAGTCTTTTGGTCGGAATTTTCATTCAAGTTCCCCCTGTCTGTCAGTCGTGTCTTTCATCTGAATCAAATGTTTCGCAGAATCTTGCCGCAAATGCAGGCTCCTCACCCTTTGCATAAAGATGTCCCGTATCGCCGAAGGTGTTCACTCTGAAATATGCCTTGCCCTCACGGCGTTCCTCGCTGGTAAGCACAGTTACCGATGTGGGAGCCGCACAAAATCCGTGCCACAGCACCATGGGAGATACTCCCAGCAAATGCCCCAGCATAACGCACTCCACGCCGAAATGGCAGAACAGCGCAACAGTCTCCCTGTTGGGTCTCACAGCTTTATAGATGTTGCCATCACGCTCATAGCCGTGACGTGCCAGAATGCCGTCAATGCCGTCATATACATTTTTCGCCTCGTCAATAACGTGGCCCTCAGCCATCTGGGGAACATCATACCATTTGTCTTTGTCGTAATAATCGGCTATCTTCGTCCAGTCCTCGGGAAGCATATCCCACGGGATACGTTCCTCGCCTGTGTGGATATCTTTGACATGAGCATCAAACTCACGGAGCCACGGACAGGTCTCAGCTGTGCGGCCCATAGCGTCAAGGGTGTATTTAGCCGTCGCCTGGGCACGTCCCAGCGGAGATACGTAGAAATGATCTATCTTAACATTTTTAAGTCTTTCCGCCAGCAGCGCCGCTTCCTTTCTACCCTTTTCGGTAAGTGAGTCAATGGTGTAATCGGGGTCGCCGTGACGGATAATAAAAAGTTTCATAAGATACCTCCTGTCAGTTGTTTGAATACGGATATCTGTACTGGCTCACTCTCCAGCTGCCATCGGGCTGCTTTGTGATAACGAAATTGCCGCCGTCGGTATATCCCGCAGGGTCGCCGTCCTCGGTATATTTTTCCTGACGGGAACGGAATATCATTCTGTCTGACAATACCTCAACATCGGTAAAGGTAAGCGTTCCGAGGGTAAAGTCCATACCGCCGTCTCCTGCAATGCCGTAGAGGCTGCCGTCAATATCGCAGTATTTCTGCGGCGCATCGTTGAAAATGCGCTCTGCGGTGCTGGCGGTGAAAACATTTTCCAGATAGGGCAGCAGGTCATCGACCGACTTAAATCTGCTGTCATCTATCTTAAAATAATACTCCGAGCTGCCTGTTGCGTCATTTGTCTTTTCAACATAATTTTCCCAGTCGGTAATGTTGAAAGTGGTCATGATAAAATACTGCGCTTCGGTGTTGGCAGCTGCCCAGTAGGCATATCCGAAATAAAGTGGGTCATCCTCGGATATCTCCGCCTCGCCTGCCACAAAGCATGGAACGCTGTAGTCAAAGGTCAGCGTTTTAAGGGTAACACGGTCTCCGATAGGCTTCAGTTCGCCGTTTTCATCATAGACATTGGTATCATCTACCACCATTTCATAGATAAACTTATCAGGCTCGGTGTGGTAAAGGTGCACCTGGTCAAGGATATCGGAAATATCCTTCTCGGTGTCAGCCCCCTCGCTGTCATCAGCCTTAATGGTTATCTCCCTCAGTTCGCCGTTTTCATCAATAGTGTACATTCTGCTGACAGAATAAGACAGGTCAGAGCCTTTGTCTATCTCCTCCTGCGTCACATAAAAGGTAAACTGGATTATGTCGGGGATATAATCGTCAGTGATATCATTTGAAATAACATTCACAATAGTCGATGCCTGCGCCTGAGTATAGGGGAAAAACGGCTCATAGCCCGAGGGCGCAGTTATCACAAAGCTGCTGCTCTGATACTGATTATTCTCCAGAGTTACCGATATTTCGTCATCAAATTCACCACGGCGGATTATTGCCATGTAATTTTCCTTGGCACCTTTAAGCTCCAGATTATACTCGGAAAAGGCACCGTCAGAGGACTGCGCAGACTCAAAAGAAGCCGCCTCAAACACATCATCGGTTATGATCTTCGAGCTTTCCGTTTCAAAAGTGCTGTCGGAAGCCGATTCCGAAGCGTTTTCACTTTTTGCTCCGCAGGCTGTGAGAAGCAGTGCTGCACAGGCAACGGCAAGTATCCTTTTTTTCATATTGACCTCCGTAACGCCGCTTAATTCTCAGGGAAGCAGCCATTGGCGGCAAGAACTGCATTTGAATATCTCTTATCCCCCGTTACCTCCTTGATAATACTTACAAAGGGCGGGAAGCTGATGTGCTGTTCGGCATTTTCAAGCTCCAGCTCCATTGTTGCAAGCTCGTCGGAAAAGGGATAGCTGTCGATCTCAAAATTCTGTCCTTCATAGGGCAGTATGCGCCGTGTTTTGATGATAGGCACAAGTGAATCGTCCGCCTGACAAAGCAGCTCATTATATTCCTCAGCGGATATCTCACGTTCATTTTCCTGACGTTCAATAGGGCTGACGAACTTTTTCTCGGTGTAATAGTAGCGGCAAACGCCGTCCTTCGTCATGGAACGCACCCTGCGCTGTATATCGGGGTCGGGCTTGACAAGATAAGTCTGGACAATCTCGATCCTTGCGATGCAGTGGCTGTCCAGCTCTGCCGACCGGTTTATAAGAAATTTTCTTTCGATCTCAGGTTTAATCATAATATCCTTACCCTAAAAACGGCACTGCATAGCGCAGCACCGTTGTATAAATTATTCCTTTATTTCGATATCGAATTTGAATGTGTAGGTCTCGCCTGCTGCAAGGTGCTGTGCGTGAGGCATCTTTGTAAGCTCCTCGGTGTCGCAGCAGTAAACGGGAGCCTGTGCCCAAGGCTCCAGGCAAACAAATGTTCCTCTTTCGTCATAGGGTGACCACACTGCAATGCAGCCTGAGTTATCATACTTTACGGTCACGGCTCTGCCGCTCTTTTCGCTGACAAGCGAAACAGCTGAGGAAGCAGGCTTATCCTTCATGAAAACATCGTTGGCAAAAAGCTCTCTTGTAACGTGTACCTTGCTGCCGTTTTCAAGAACAGTGATGTCCTTGTCAGCAAGGTGCTGAACGATGGTCTCGTTCTTCTCGTAAACCACGTCATAATCCTCAAAGGTGCTGTCCTCGCCGTCAAAGGGGCAGAGGAAACCGGGGTGTCCGCCGATGAAGAAAGGCATATCCTCACTGCCTGTATTCTTGACTGTGAGAGCAACACTCAGCACGCTGCCCGAAAGCGAATACTTTGCCGAAAACTCAAAATCATAGGGATAATGTGCCTTTGTGCTGTCATCGGATTTGTATGAAAGCTCCACAGCGCTGTCAGTGCTTTCAGCTGTCGGGAAATCAGTGTCTCTGGTGAAGCCGTGGTTGGAAAGAGCATATTCCTTGCCGTTTACGGTATATTTCTTTGAAGCAGTGTTGCATACAAATGGGAAAAGCAGAGGAGCATGGCGCTTCCACACGTCCTCGGCTGTCCATATGTATTCCCTGCCCGATGCGTCCTTTACGGAGCAAAGCTCCGCACCGAAGCTGTCGATAACTGCTGTAAGCTTGTCTGATTTAATGGTGTATTTCATAATGATCTTCCTTTCAGTATCATTTTACTCTGACGTACATTACCTTAACATTGCCCTTTTCAGAGGGAATGGAGTATATCTCGAATTTGCCGAGAGACTTGATGAACGGTGTCAGCTTCTGGAAGCCAAAGTTTCGCACATCAAAGCTGGGATAACGCTTCAGCAGGATATTTCCCACCTCGCTGAGAGATGCCCAGCCGTCATCATCGGAGACCTCGCCGATAATTGAACAGATAGCATTCTTGATAGTTTTTGCCTTGACAACCTCGTGAACTTCATCGTCCGATTTGTCCTTATCCTGCTCGGCAGTATCGCTCACCTCGCCCTGTGCAAGGTTTTCGAGATAAACAAACCTGTTACAGGCTGCGATAAATGGGTTGGGCGTTTTCTTTTCACCCATTCCCACAACGTGCATACCCGACTCACGAAGCCTTGCCGCAAGCCTTGTGAAGTCACTGTCGCTGGAAACTATGCAGAAACCGTCAACATTATGGGAATAAAGAATATCCATAGCGTCGATTATCATGGCGGAGTCTGTAGAGTTTTTCCCCGTGGTGTAGCTGTACTGCTGAATTGGCGTAATGCTGTGGTTCAGAAGTGCCTGCTTCCATGAAGCAAGTGCAGGGCGTGTCCAGTCGCCGTAAATACGCTTGTAGGTGATAACGCCCTCGTTGGATATCTCGTCAAGTATTGGCTTGATGTATTTTTCCGAAACATTGTCAGCGTCTATCAGAACTGCGTAACGCTTATCCATAATATAAAATCTCCAATCAGTCATATTGCCGCTCAAAGCAGCTCTTTAAAATCCATTATATACATATCTGCCGCATTTTTTATCGAATCGGCTTCATCGGCGGAACAGCTGTCATAAACTCCCACGGTGAACATTCCTACGGACTTTGCACTTTTAATCCCACTGAGGATATCTTCAAAAACGGCGCAGTTATGCGGCTCCGCACCGCATTTTTTTGCGGCAAGCATATATATGTCGGGGCAGTCCTTTTCCGCTCCTGCCTCTTCCGTGGTAACAAATCCGTCAAAATATCCGTAAACCCCATTATTTTTCAGCACAGGGGCATATAGCTTTTCGGGGGAAGCAGTGGCAAGAAATATCCTTTTTCCTGCTTTTTTTAGCTTGTCAAGATATTCTTTAACACCGCTTTTCAGCTTTATCTCGCTGCTGTATTTTATGACCGCATAGCCATCCAGCTCGGATTTCAGCTCATCAAGAGTATAGGCAATGCCATATGACCGCAGAAATCCGAGAAAATCGCTGTAATTCATGGCAGCCGCCGCATTAAGCTCGGTGTCGGAAAGACTGACATTGTTTTTCTCAAAAATAAGCCTGTCGATCTCTTTCCACACGCCGTTTGAGTCAATCAGCGTGCCGTCAAGGTCAAAGATATAGGCTTCAATATTATCGGGTATCATGTAAACACCTCAGAAAAGCTCAGCCGCTTCAACGAGCGACGGTTTCAGCGCATATAGCATTGGCATTATCTCCTCAGTGGGAGCAATCATATCGGGGATCATAACAGGCTTCATTCCTGCGGCGTGCGCTGCCTTTATGCCGTTTATCGAATCCTCCAGCACAAAGCAGTCAGCGGGAGCAAGCCCCATTTTATCCGCACAGGCAAGGAAAATATCGGGGGCAGGCTTGCTTTTAAGCCCCATATCTCCGCAGACAAAAATATCAAAAAATCGCAGCACATCTATCTTGCCGAGGAATTCCTTTACTGCCCATTCTCTCGTTGACGAACCTACCGCCGTCACATATCCCTTTGCTGTCACCTTTTCAAGTATCTCGGTTATTCCCTTTTTGGGCGGAAAACCGTTGTTCCCTATAATTTCGTCGATATATTTGTGCTTTAAGTCCATAAGATGCTCAAAATCAAAGTCGCCGTAAGCTTCCCTGTAGATCTCACGGGTGTGGTCATGGCTGGTGCCGATGGTTTTAAGGCTGATATGCTCGATATCCGCCAGTCCCATATCATGCCCTGCCCTTACCACAGCGTCGTTTATGATACGCTCCGAATCTATCATCAGACCGTCCATATCAAAGATTATTCCCTGCTTTGAACTCATTCTTCGGTTCCTCTGAAATAGTGGAAATACTTTGCTCTGCCTATCCAGTCGTTAAGGATATTAAGACCGTGAACGATAAAGAATATGCCCACAGCAAGCACTGTCATTCCTCTGAATATCTTTTCGGAATTGAATACCACTACAACGCCCAGTATGGTGATGATTATGGAAAAAATTATTCTGGGGACATACCACTGCTTGTCATCGCTGTTCTTGAAAGCGTAAACAAACGCTCTCGCGCCCTCACAGGCAACAACTATTCCGATGATTATAAAGGTGAAGCTGCCTATTTTCTGGAGTATCTTTGTGTTAAAAAGCAAAAGAGCAATGGCAAGCCACAGCAGCCAGTCAAGGGTGAACTTGCTTCCACCCATAAGCTTTGCCTGCGAAAAACGGATACCTGCTGTTACTATGCAGGTGATAAGCGCACAAACACCCAGCACGCCCGAAACTGCGTCAACTGTCTGCTGACGGTTTATAAAGGCAAAAATGCCTATGACAACCATTCCGATACCTGCTATCAGCCAGAGGATAAGTAATGCAAGCTTTTTCTTATCGGTTGATGTAAGACTTCCTAATATGCTCATAAAATAAACTCCCTTTCAATATCTTATAAGTTAAGCCCAAAGGGCATTAAAAACTTTGAATTATCGGTTATTGACAAGAATATGCGCATTCATCTTAAACCCGTATTTTTCATATAAATGAATCGCTTCATTTCCATCAACCACCTTGACCTCGATATGATGAACACCGTTCCTGTCAAAAGAGCTCATAGCCCAGTCCATAAGAGCCTTGCCGTATCCTTTGCCACGGTATTCTTTAAGCACAACAAGATAATCCGGTTTACCGACATTGCCGCAAATATCTATCTTGCAAAAGCCCACAACACTACCGTTATCTTCCACTGCACTATGTGAGAGTTCTTTTTTAACAAAGCCTCTTCAAACAGCTTCAATGTTTCCTCATACGGTCGGCTTGGATAACCGCCTTTAAAATTAACGGAGACACCGTTATGATATTCAGCCAATGCCCGCAGGCATTTCTCTAATTTTCGTGTTTCAGATGCTTCTATCTCCCGCATATCGTTTCCTCCAAATTATTATCCGAAGTGCGTTCTGACAAGACAGTCTCGGGAAATATCTCCCAGTAAAACTTTCTGTCTGACTGAGGAAAATCACTTAAAATGCCATGCTCGGGATCGTAAAAAGTGCCGTCCGCATACAGTGACCAGTGCCAGCACCTTGGCGTTTCCAGACTGAGCAGTGCACAGCGAGGAAGATCGGCAGCTGTATCATAACGGGAAAAACCGCCTCCTGTATGCGCCTGCCTGCGTTGGGGAGAGAACCCTATGCCGTGTTCAGTCAGCACACGCTTCATTTCACGCAGGTATGTCTCACGGTCATTGTCAAGGTATTGGCAGATATATTCGGCAGTTGTACCCAGCAGCATTGCCAGCACCGCCTGACCGCACTGCAGATCGGTCGGTTCATGGATATAATCTATGTTCATATTTCACCATCAATTATATTCTGGAGTTGGTTCAGTTTGCTTATCTGCCACACAAATCGGAATTTGTCAAATATGATTTGCCACTATATTTCTTTGATACTGCAATTAAAATTGACAACTTCGGGGCGTGGAATAAAAGCTTGGCAATTTACATCAAAATCAATTATAAAATCGACTTCGTATTTTTTGCCTTCAATGACAATTATATCAGGAAGAGGATCGGACTTCCAATAAGCTGTACTTCCCGGAAAGTTTTTCTTATCGCAAAAGCTCGTATTTTCAAGCTTTTTGTATATTCCAAAGGCTATATCATCAGAGTTGCTTTCAAATTCTTCCTGTGAAACAACTGCTTGGATATCTTCAGACAGCATTTCATAGGTGATGTGCTCACGCCAAGTAACTTGGTCACTGCAAAGATCTTGAGCTATCTGAGAACATGTTATTTTTGCGGATGAAATAAGGTAAAGCCGAATCAAAACAATTAAGATAAGCAGTATAATCGCCAGCATGACAGATATCAATATTGCTTTTTTTCTTTGCTTCACCATTCAAAAAGCTCCCCTTGTTCAAAATTGCATTTAAATATCGCAGTTACCACTTCATGATTTCTTATCAATGAAACATTTTGCGAACAGCATATCGGAAAAGCAGCTTCTGCCCGTAAAAATCAATCGGTAAATATCTGCACCCAGCTGCCCGATGCCTCATCATAGCCCACACCTATCTGGCGGTAATCGGGAGAAAGAATATTCTTTCTGTGGCCATCGGAATTCATCCAGCTGTCCATTACCTCAGCGGGAGAGGTCTGACCCTTGGCGATATTCTCCGCAGCACTGGTAAAGCTTATGGTTATGGCAGTAAAGCACTTCGTTCCGTCGGGACGGGTATGCGAAAACTTCTTTGCGACCTCTCTTGCACGCTTGTCGGCATTTGTGCACAGGGTGTCATTCTTTTCAAGAGCGTCAAGTCCTGCCGCCGCACGCTCCTCATTGACAAGGCGGATTACCTCATCAACAAATTCGTCGGAAGATAATATGTCAGCCTTTGTGTCGGTATAAAAATCGTTCTGAGCCTCCGAACCCCATGAGGAGACAACAAATCCCAGAGTGAAATATTCGGAAGGGTCGGTGCTGTCATATACCGTCACCATTGCAACTCCAACGCCCTCTGCATCGACATAAAGCGTAAAGCTGCCGTCAGTGACAGTTCCGCAGGAAACGGAGATGATGTTGGGGTCCTCGTTGCGGACCTTTATCTTGCCGTAGCCCGTGGTCATGATATCCACCTGAGTACGCTCGCCCATTTCCATTGAAAAAACAGAGTCAAAGCTGTCGGGATCGTAAGATGTCATGCTTTTCTCGGGAGCAGTAACGGTCACTGTACACTTATATTTCTTGCCGTTGTTGGTGGCATAGATATACGCCTTGCCCTCGCCGACTGCTGTAACGATGCCGTTTTTATATTTGCACACGCTTGCGTCGGTTATACGCCACTTGGTCTTGCCCTTGGCACCCGAAAGCTTCAGCGTTGCTGTCTCCCCCACTTCAAGAGTGATGGAAGTTCTGGTCAGCCCGATCTTCTGTACAGCCGAGACCCCCGTGCCGAAAAAGTCCACTGTCATTATGACACAAAGGAGCAGAGAAACTAACTTTTTCATATGATTCCCCCAAAAATCAGTATGCAGGTATTTATAATCATTATAGCAATTTTTTTCTTTCAAGTCAATAATTTTGCCGAAATCGGGGCAAATTTTCAAAATACTATAGACAAACCGATGAAAATATTGTATAATTAACTTGTGTTTTATTTTGCGATGCTCAAGATATCGCAGATACACAGCTGTGAACTTACCCGCAGATGCGGCACGGCAAAGAAAGGATGGTATTATTCATGGATTCTCTTATCAAGCTTTTAAAGGGAAATGCTCGTCTTTCTAACGAACAGCTGGCGGTCATGCTCGGTGTTACCCCCGAGGAGGTCGCGGCACGTATTGCCGATTATGAAAAAAGAGGCGTTATAAAGGGCTACAGCGTTATTTTGAATGAAGAACTGGCGGATAAAAACGCCGTTACTGCTTTTATAGAAGTTAAGGTAACACCCAAGGCGGACTTTGGTTTTGATGAGCTCGCCCGCACCATTATGATGTACGACGAGGTGGATTCCGTAACACTTATGTCAGGCTCCTTTGACCTGGCAGTTACCCTCAGCGGTACAAATTACAAGGAGATCGCACTGTTTGTGGCCAAGCGTCTGTCCAGCATTGACGGCGTTATATCCACATCAACACATTTTGTGCTCAAACAATATAAGGAACAAGGCTTCTTTATCGAAAATGAAGCCGCAGATGAAAGGGGATTCGTTTCTCCGTGATGGACTACGATAAACTTATTGCTAAAAAATGTAAAGATATGAAGCCTTCGGGCATCAGAAAGTTTTTTGATATTGCCGCTCAGATGGATAATGTCATCTCTCTGAGCGTTGGCGAGCCTGATTTCCAGACACCTTGGAATGTCCGTCAGGCAGCCGTTACAGCTCTTGAAAAGGGCAAAACCAAATACACCGATGCGTGAGGCTATCAGCAGGAACATACATAAGAACACAGGCGTGGATTATGACCCTAAGAGCGAGATAATCGTTACTGTAGGCGGCTCCGAGGGTATCGACATATCCATAAGAGCGCTCATAAATCCAGGCGACGAGGTGCTTATAGTTGAGCCTTGCTTTGTGTGCTACGGTCCTATAGTATCTCTCTGCGGCGGTGTTCCCGTATCGGTCCAGACTACGGAAGAGACCGAGTTCAGGCTCACTCCCGAAATGCTCCGTGAAAAGATCACCGACAGGACAAAGCTGCTTATCCTCCCCTTCCCCAACAATCCCACAGGTGCTGTTATGGAAAGAAAGGACCTTGAAGCCATTGCAGAAGTGATACGCGGAACGGATATCCTTATCCTCAGCGATGAGATATACAGCTCCCTTACATACGGCGGAAAGCACTGCTCCATTATCCAGATCGACGGCATGAAGGAGCGCACTATTTTCGTAAACGGTTTCTCCAAGGCATATGCTATGACAGGCTGGAGACTTGGCTATGTGGCAGGCCCTCAGCCCATTATCAAGCAGATGCTGAAAATACATCAGTACGGCATAATGAGCAGCCCCACTATCTCTCAGTATGCGGCTATAGAGGCTCTTGACAACTGCGATGCCGATATCGTCAAAATGCGCAACGAGTACGATATCCGCAGAAGATGGCTGGTAAATGCCCTTAATGATATGGGTCTCCACTGCTTTGAGCCAAAGGGCGCATTCTATGTGTTCCCCAGCATAAAGTCAACAGGACTTTCCAGCGAGGAATTCTGCGAGAGGCTGCTGTATGAGCACAATGTTGCGGTAGTTCCGGGAAATGCTTTCGGCGACTGCGGCGAGGGATATATCAGAATTTCCTACGCATATTCGCTCAAGCACCTTATGACTGCGGCTGAACGCATGAAAGAATTTGTGGAACAGCTGAAACAGGACAAGCAATAATGATCTGCCCCGAAACCGTCACTGCGGCGATTTCGGGGAAATTTCTCTGAAAGGCAGACCTATGGACAGTGTTACACTGAATGCTTATGCGAAAATAAACCTTTATCTTGATATCACAGGCAGGCGGACTGACGGGTATCACACCCTCGAAACGGTCATGCACTCTATCTCCCTTTGCGACACTGTAGAGATAACAAAGATAACGGGAGAAACCGAGATAATCTGTTCGGACAGCTCGATCCCATGCGACAAAAGCAACATTGCATACAAGTGCGCCGCTGCTTTTTTTGAGCACACAGGCATAAGCGGCAGCAATGTGCGAATAACAATAATCAAGCGCATTCCCTCTCAGGCGGGAATGGGCGGAGGAAGCGCCGACGGAGCGGCAGTTCTCAAAGGACTGAACAAGCTTTACTGCACGGGGCTTTCACTGCAGGAGCTGTGCGATATCGGCGTTAAGACAGGTGCGGATATTCCGTTCTGCATTGTGGGCGGCTGCGGTTACTGCACGGGAATAGGCGAGGAGATCTCTCCCCTGCCGCTGCTTTCGGGAACTGTTCTTATAGGCAAGGGAAGCATCGGAATTTCCACAAAAGAGGCTTTCAGTGCAGTGGATTCAAAAAATCTTTGTCCACCCCATCACAATATCAAGGAGATATTTGCAAAAGCCGATATGACCGAGATATCACGCTGCTGCTATAATGCGTTCGAAGCAGCCACCGACCTTGAAGAAGTGGCGGATATCAAAAGTATCATGCTGCAAAACGGCGCTCTCTGCTCATGTATGACAGGAAGCGGCTCGGCAGTTTTCGGCATTTTCCAAGATGAAACATCTGCTGATATTTCCAAGAAAATACTTCATTCAAAGGGATATTTCTCGGAAATATGCAGCTTTATAAAAGGCTGATAAAAAATACACCCTTTTCAGGGTCGTATTTTTTTAACTATCAAATGTTAGATTAGTCTAACCAAACTTTTGAAAGGATACATATTCTATGACACTTGACAAGCTTCCGATCGGCAAAGAAGCCGTGATAACAGCTGTGGGCGGCGAGGGCGCTCTGCGGTGCAGACTGCTTGATATGGGCATTATCCCACACACCAAGATAATGATACGCAAAGTCGCTCCCATGGGTGACCCCATAGAGATACATCTGAGAGGATATGAGCTTACCATTCGTCTTGAGGACGCTCAGAAAATAGATGTAATGCCCATTGAAACTGAGGAATAATAAGCCGAAAGGATGATAATTTTATGGTATTTGCGCTTGCAGGAAACCAGAACTGCGGTAAAACAACGCTTTTCAACCAGCTTACAGGCTCAAATCAGCACGTAGGCAACTTCCCCGGAGTTACCGTTGAGGAAAAAAGCGGCGAGATAAGGGGGCAGAAAAACTGTACTGTAGTTGATCTTCCCGGCATATACTCTATCAGACCATACACAGGCGAAGAGATAGTCACCCGTGACTTTCTTATAAAGCAGAAGCCCGACGGCATAATCAACATTGTTGATGCCACAAACATTGAGCGAAATCTGTATCTCACGCTTCAAATGGCTGAAATGAAGATACCTATGGTACTTGCCCTGAATATGATGGACGAGGTAAAAAACAACGGCGGAACCATTGACATCAAAGGACTTTCCGACCGTCTGGGAATACCCGTCGTACCCATATCTGCGGCTAAGAACGAGGGCGTTGACGAGCTTATCGAAACAGCCGTTGAAACAGCGAAAAAGAAAATTCTTCCGCAGAAAATAGACTACTGCAACGGCGCTGTTCACCGCTGTATCCATGCAGTATGCCACATAATCGAGGATCACGCAGACAGAGTCGGACTTGGCAGAAGATTTTGCGCCACAAAGCTTATCGAGGCTGACCCTGCCATAACAGAAATGCTGGAGCTTAACACCAACGAAATGGACATGATAGAACACAGCATCACCGAAATGGAAACCGAGCTGAAAATGGACAGAAACGCTGCCATTGCCGATATGCGCTACACCTTTATCGAGGACGTGTGCCGCCAGACAGTGGTAAAATGCCACGAGAGCAAGGAACATATCCGCAGCGTCAAGATAGACAGCGTGCTTACAAACAAATATCTGGCAATTCCCCTTTTCCTGCTGATAATGATACTTGTTTTCTGGCTCACCTTCGGGGTCATAGGCAAATTTCTCAGCGACCTTTTGTCTCTCGGCATCGACAAGCTGACTGCCGTTACAGACAGCGCCCTCACTGCCTACGGTCTGAACCCTGTTATACATAGCCTTATCATTGACGGTATTTTTGCAGGCGTTGGAAGCGTCCTAAGCTTCCTGCCCACCATCGTCACATTGTTTTTCTTCCTGTCCATACTGGAGGACAGTGGCTACATGGCAAGAGTTGCCTTTGTAATGGATAAGCTGCTGAGAAAAATAGGTCTGTCGGGACGTTCATTTGTGCCTATGATAATCGGCTTCGGCTGCTCTGTTCCTGCGATAATGGCGACAAGGACACTTTCCTCCGAGCGTGACCGCAAGATGACCATTTTCCTAACACCGTATATGTCGTGCAGTGCAAAGCTGCCCATTTACTCTGTGTTCTCGCTGGCATTTTTCCCCAACCACAGCGCACTGGTAATGTGCCTGCTGTACTTTTTCGGCATCATCTGCGGAATAATTTATGGCCTTATCCTTGGTCATACCAAGTTCAAAGGCAAGCCTATCCCCTTTGTAATGGAGCTTCCCAATTACCGTCTCCCCTCCCCCAAAAGCGTCTGCCTGCTTATGTGGGACAAGGCAAAGGACTTCCTTACAAGGGCATTCACGGTAATATTTACGGCATCTATCATCATCTGGTTCCTGCAGAGCTTTGACACCCGCCTGAATGTGGTTGCTGACAGCTCACAAAGTATGCTGGCAGCTATCGGAAAGATAATCTCCCCTGTTTTTGCACCTCTCGGCTTTAACGACTGGCGCATATCCACGGCACTTATCACAGGCTTTACCGCAAAGGAAGCGGTGGTATCCACCATGTCTGTGTTGGTGGGAGCTTCCTCCAACGACCTGCTTCCCGCACTTCTGCAGGGAATGTTCACTCCTATGACCGCAGTAAGCTTTCTTGTGTTCTCCCTGCTTTACACACCCTGCGTGGCAGCTGTGGCAGCCGGTAAGCGTGAGATGAACTCCTCCTTTGCGGCAGTTGCATTTGTATTCATTCAGTGCGCCGTTGCATGGCTGGCAGCTTTTGCAGTCTATAACATTGGCAATCTTATTCTTGCGATATAAGGCGGTGTTACAATGAACTTTGCCGACTGGATAGCTCTGGGGCTGATAATTTTTCTGCTGATATGTGCAGTCAGATACATGATACGCTCCCGAAAGAAAGGCTGCTGCGGCTGCTGTTCGGAATGTTCAAAATGCTGCCATGAAGAAAAAAGAAAGCTTCCGTGAGCACATACAGAAAAAACGTCCGTATCTTTTCAGGTACGGACGTTTTCTTACATATATAAAACTTATTCCACGTTTTTGAGAGCCTCGCTCTTGGAAACCTTTGATACCTTTCTCATCTGGAGCAGTGCCACCACCGCATAGCAGATAATTCCCGTTGCAACTGTTACAATATATGTTATAGGGCTCATCACATATGGGAAATAGCCTGTCATCATGGTGTAAAGATAGCTTTTGAAAATCGCTCTCATAGCAACATCAATGAAGGGAACGGAAATCGCCAGTCCCAGAACAACGGCTATAGAGGTCGATACTATGTAAAGGCTGCCGATCTCGCTGTTCCTGAAACCAAGTATTTTTGTAAGCGAGATAGACTGGAAGTTTCTCTCAATGACCTGCTTGCAGAGAACATAAACAACGATAACGAAGAACATAGCTCCGAACCATTTGAAAAGTTCCATCATTCCGCCCATTGAAACTGTAAGCTGGTCGGAAAGTTTGGTATAGTCATCAGCGGTTATAACGGAAACAACATCGTCATCATCAAGCTCCGTAAGCTCCTCATTTGAGAAATAGCCTGTGAAATAATCGGATTTATTGCCGAAAAGCTTGTTGTAATCGTCCAGATTCATAAATATCGCAAGGGACGACTGGTAATCATATACGCCGCCTACCTCAACGGTATATGAGCTGTCACGCTTGTATTTTTCATCAAGCTCTATGCTGTCGCCAGTCCTGATGCCGAACTTCTCGCTTATACCTGTAGAAATAAGCACCTTGCCCTCGGGAATAGCCGAATGGATATATCTGCTGTTTTTCTCGATGCCGTAAACGGAAATACTGTCAGTAAGGAAACCCTCCTTTGAATAATCATAGCTTGACATTGCAAATTTTTCCGCCCGGATATCAGTTACTTCATCAGCCTCCTCATAATCATAGAGAATATACTGATAGCTGCTTATCATATCATTGGTAATAATTTCCTTATACTGGTCAAGCATTCTGGGGAACATATCGCCGAAGCTTATAAGCACCGCTCCGAAAAGTATGCCGATTATCATTACGATATATCCGGGAAGATTAGTAAAGAATATCCTGAGACTGAATCTTGTTTTGAAGGGTATTTTGGTATTGAGGCGCATTGCCTTTTTATTTGTGTTCTTTTTCAGGTCATGACGCAGGAATTTCAGGGGCTTAAGCTTGAGCTTTGAAGTAAGCACCGTAAGATTTATCACAAGCATGAGCAGGATAGGCACAACTGTTGAAAGTACAAATGCGGACGGAACCCATACTGTTGTATAAGTGGTAAGCGAATACGAGCCTAAGTAAAGACCAACGCAGTAATCCTTCATTACAGTGTAGCCGATGATATTTCCGACAACGCCTGCCGCAGCTGTTACTATTACGGGAAGTATCATATAATGCCTGATAAGCTCGCCCTTTGTGTAGCCTGACGCACGGAGCGTACCGATAACTCCCGCTTCGCTGACAATGGTATTTGAAATAGTGACAGCAAAAATAAATGCGATAATAACTATCATCATATAGCACATTACCATTGAGCCTGCTTCATCGCCGCCGATATCATCAATGGCAAAATTTACAGCCTGATTAAGATATCTGGGAACATAATCATCAACAGCGATGATATCGCTCTGATCTATCTCGTCCTCAAAAGCTTCGTCCTCGGGCATTGTGTATTCTTCGCCGTTTATTTCAGCGCTGACAGCGTCCTCAATGATGCCGAAAAGGAAATCATCAAGCTCTGTGGAAAGCTCCTCTTTTGAAGGCTTTTCCACGGAATCAAGGTACTGGTCCTTAAATTCCTCCTCGGTGGGGCCGTCGTACTCTTCATTTCTTACAGCCGCATCAACGGACTTTTCGATAATTCCGAACACAAAGTCATCTGTTTCAACGGAAAGGTCGGACTTTTGGGGTTTCTCGACAGTATCAATATAGCGGTCAATAAACTCCTGATCGTCGGGAGCGCTGTATTCACTTCCGGTGAGCATCGCATTCACACTGTTCTCAATGATGCCAAAGGTAAAATCATCTGTCTGAACGGAAAGATCGGCTGCAGAGGGCTTTTCGCCTGTTGCCATGTAAAGAGCCGCATATTCCTCCGCACCCTTTGAAATGCTTTCTGAAACCTCGGTAAGCTTCTTTTCAATAGCTGCCTTGTAAAGCTTGCCATATTCCTCAGCGCCTGTTTCAGCCGCTGCTGTTATCTCGTCAACCTTTTTCTCAAAGGAGGCCTTGTAGATATCCGCATACTCCTCGGAAGCCTTTTCAAGCTTATCGGTAAGAGCGTCTATCTGGGTTTGAACGATAGCCTCATCGTAATCTGTAAGCTCATCGCTGAGCAGGTCAGTAAACTTTTCCGAGCGCTCGGCTGCCTCCGTATCATCAGCATAGGGAGTATTGTACTGCCATGCGTAGTTATATTTAAGATTTTTGCTTTCTATGACCTCAAATCCGCCGTCGGTCATTACAGCAACGGAAAAATTGATGGAGTCAAACATCGAGTCCGTGTTGCTCTCAAAAAGAGTGCTGTAATCGGGAAGCGCTATAAAGCCTGTTATTTTCAGTGCTTTTCCCTTGAGGGTAACAGTATCGCCAACTTTTATACCGTTATTTTTGGCAAAAACCCTGTCTATGGCTATTTCATCGTCCTGTGCAGGAAGAGAGCCGCTTAAAAGGCAAGGGGTATTAACAGCGTCCGACTGCTTGAAAACACGGATATCTGCCCCTGTTTCGGCTGTCTTTTCGTCAAAGTACATATTGTCATAGAATGTCAAGTCAAGATTGCTTTCAAATGTATTCCGCAGCTCTTCGGGAAGAGGCTTGTCAAAGGTAACATGACCGTCCTCAATATTATAAAGCTCAAAGCTGTCATAATACGCTTTTTTCAGGCTCTCATTTCCAACACGCATACCCGAGCATATGGATATGAGCAGCACCATCATTATAAAAATGGCAATGTATTTGGTAGCGTCCTTTGCAAGCTCACGGGGCAGACGCTTGTTAAGTGGATTTTTCATCTGCACACCTCCGCTTACCAGTCAAGCTCTTCGGCTGAAAGCTTCTTTTCGTTGATTATCTGCTTTCTAACCATGCCGTCACGAAGCTTTACGACCTTGTCAGCCATGTCCTTGATAGCCTCATTGTGCGTTACCATGATGATAGTTGTGTTATATTTCTGATTTACAGTCTCAATAAGCTTGAGTATCTCTTTGGAAGTGTTGTAATCCAGCGCACCTGTAGGCTCATCGCAAAGCAGGATATCGGGATTTTTTACAATAGCTCTTCCGATGGAGCAGCGCTGCTGCTGACCGCCCGAAAGCTGAGAAGGGAGCTTATGACGATGCTCATACAGTCCGAGAGTTTTCAGTATCTCATCAACATCAAGAGGGTGGTCGCTGAGATATGCGCCTGTTTCAACGTTTTCCTTTATGTTAAGGTTAGGTATAAGATTGTACATCTGGAATATGTAGCCAAGATGCTTTCTGCGGTATTCCGTCAGTGAGCGTTCGTTCATGTTTTCTGTCTTTTCACCGTCTATGGAAATATAGCCCGAGTCAGCGTCATCTATTCCGCCTATGATGTTAAGAAGTGTGGATTTGCCGCTTCCCGAAGGGCCGAGAAGAACGCAGAACTCACCCTTTTCTATGCCAATGTTTATTCCTTTAAGTACCTCTACCTTGCTTTCCCTGCTGCCATAGCTTTTTCTGATATCGTTTATTTCAATAAACAATGCTGAGCACCCCTTTACTATAATGAATGCATGAACATCTGTTCAAGCATTCATTATAGTGTCTGTTTCGGGTTTTGTCAATAAAAAACAATGCTATTCAACATCAATTCGTATGGCTATACAACGAGTTAGCTATAGACAACTGCACTTTTGGGTAATTTATACTAAGCACCAATTAAAAACTATACAAAAAATTGAGCATAATCTTGCGTATATGGATTATGCGATGATTTTTTGTCTATAGTTTTATTGGTGATTAGTATTATACTATGCCGAATACCAAAAGACAATGCGCATATTTCTGATCAAAGCAAAAGGCTGCGCAGAATGACCTGCACAGCCTTTGATTTATGTATTCAATTTACTGTTAAAGGAACTCAGCCCATTACAGCAACTACTTCGTGAACACCGCTTGTGATACCGGAAATAACGTTTCCGTCAACAGCCTTACCGTCCACGGTAAGGGACTTGATGCCCTTGGAAACGTGATCGGGGTTCTCGATCTTGATGTTGAATGTTGCACCTCTGAACTGACGGGATATGGTGTAGCCGTCCCAAGCCTTAGGAATGGAAGGATCGATCTTCAGTCCGTCGTAAGAAGGAATGATACCGAGGATATACTGGGAAATTGCAACGAAGTTCCATGCAGCTGTACCTGTGAGCCAGCTGTTCTTAGCCTCGCCGAATCTCTTAGCGTCCTTACCTGCGATCATCTGAGCATATACATAAGGCTCGGTTCTGTGGAGCTTTTCATCTTCCTGATATACGGGAGCGATCCTTGTGTAGTAGTCAAATGCCTTGTCGCCCATGCCTGCATATGCTGCTGCGCACATGATCCATGCGTTGTTGTGGCAGAATATACCTGCGTTCTCCTTGTATCCGCCGGGATATGTGGAGATCTCGCCGTACTCAACGATATATCTTGTAAATGCGGGATTGTTAAGAACCAGACCGTGGGAAGTACCGAGATACTTGTCGATGCTTGCAATGGTCTTATCGGTGAACTCCTTGCCGCCTACATCGGACATGATGCAGAAGCCCTGAGGTTCGATGAAGATCTTGCCCTCTTCGTTCTCGTGAGAGCCGACCTTCTTGCCGTAAGCATCGTATGCACGGAGGAACCAGTCGCCGTCCCAGCCGTAGTCAATGATAGCCTGCTTCATCTTGTCGATCTCAGCCTGTGCCTTGTCGGCTTCCTCGGTGTTGCCCATTCTGCGGCAAAGCTCAACATACTCAGGTCCGATATATGTGAACATACCTGCGATCATTACGGACTCGGCAGTCTGCTCGTTAAGAGGCTCGCCTGTTTCGGGGTTAACTTCCTTAGCGATATTGCTTGCAGTGTTCTGGAAGCTTTCGCCGGGAACACGGGAGAAGCAGTTCAGGTTAAGGCAGTCGTTCCAGTCTGCACGGCCGATAAGAGGAAGACCGTGAGGTCCCTTGTTGTTTACAACGTGATAGAAGCTTCTCTTCAGGTGGTCAAGGAGGGGCTGAGCAAGCTTGGAATCATTCTTATAATCTACCATTTCATTAAGAATGTCGTAGTCGCCTGTTTCCTTGATGTATGCAGCTGTGGAAAGGATCATCCACAGGGGGTCATCGTTGAAGTTTGTACCTGCGGCATCGTTGCCCTTCTTGGTAAGGGGCTGATACTGGTGGTAGTTTCCGCCATCCTCAAGCTGAGTAGCGGCGATATCAAGTATTCTCTCTCTTGCTCTCTCGGGGATCTGGTGAACGAAGCCGAGGATATCCTGGTTGGAATCACGGAAGCCCATTCCTCTTCCGATACCGCTCTCAAAGTAGGAAGCGGAACGTGAAAGGTTGAATGTAACCATGCACTGATACTGGTTCCAGATATTTACCTGTCTGTTGAGCTTATCATCGGGAGAAGAGATGGTGTACTTAGCAAGGAGCTCGTCCCAGGTCTTCTTCAGCTCTGCAAGAGCAGCGTCAGCCTTTTCAGCGGAATCGAACTTCTTCATCATCTCATATGCACGGGACTTGTTCATGGTTCCGTCAGCATTGAACTTCTCGGGATAAGGATTCTCAACATAGCCGAGAACGTAAACGAGAGTCTTTTCCTCGCCTGCTGCAAGAGTGATCTCCTTGCAGTGGGAAGCGATGGGAGACCAGCCATCAGCAACAGAGTTGCGAGGCTTGCCCTCAAATACAGTCTCAGGATCTGCAAAATCATTGTAAATGCTTCCCATAAATGTCTCACGGTCGGTATCAAAACCGTCGATAGGCTCATTTACGGTGTAGAAAGCAAAGTGATTTCTTCTTTCCTTATATTCGGTCTTGTGGTAAATTGTGCTGCCCTCGATCTCGACCTCACCTGTGTTGAAGTTTCTCTGGAAGTTGGAGCAGTCGTCCTGAGCGTCCCAAAGGCACCACTCAACGAAGGAGAAAAGCTTGAAGGTCTTCTTTTCGCTGCTCTCGTTCTTGAGAACTACCTTCTGAACTTCACCTGTGAAGTTCTGAGGAACAAAGAAAGTAACTTCAGCGGAAAGACCGTTCTTCTTGCCCTTGATAACTGTGTAGCCCATACCGTGACGGCATACATACTCTTCAAGCTCAGTCTTTACGGGAGACCAGCCGGGATTCCATACAGTGCCGTTATCGTTTATGTAGAAATAGCGTCCGCCTGCATCTGCGGGAACGTTGTTGTAACGGTAACGTGTGATTCTTGCCAGACGAGCGTCCTTATAGAAGCTGTATCCGCCTGCTGTGTTGGAAATAAGGCTGAAAAAGTCCTGTGTTCCAAGATAGTTTATCCAAGGATAAGGGGTTTTGGGAGATGTGATAACATACTCCTTGGCAGCGTCATCAAAGAAACCGAATTTCATTGAACATACCTCTTTTTTCATAATTTTAGTTAAACCTCCCGCATTGTCACGGAACGGAATGACTGTCGGGATATACTTTGACCCACTCCCGGCAATCCTTATAGATATTTTACCATATTAAACGTTTAAATTCAACTGTAATGTGTCATTTCTACCCAACAAATAATTTAAACGTTTTTTGTGCATTTATTACAAAGGAATAAAAAGGGCATACGTGATCCCTTTGCTGCAGGTATTACGTATGCCCTTTGAGAAAAATATATCAGCGTCAGTTCTGATGCTGATTGTTCTGCTGGTTCTGCTGCTGATTCTGACGGCAGTTCTGTCCCTGCTGCTGTCTGCCCTGACGGTTCTGGCTGTTCTGCTGATTCTGATTGTTCTGCTGGTTATTCCGCTGATTGCTGCTGCGGTTGTTCTGCTGGTTCTGATTATTGCACATTTTATATCATCCTTTCCGTATGCGCCGCAAATGACTGCTGCGCAGGCAGATGAAGCTGCCACGATAGCTATTATGGCTGCAAAGCAAGTTTTTATTCCTGTCACTATTATTTTCATAAAATTTCTTGCAATAACCGAATATAAACTGTATAATAGTATTACTGAATAAAATAACCGAAAGGTCGGATAAATTTATGAGAACTTGCGGCGTTCTTATGCACATTACAAGCCTCCCGTCTCCATACGGAGTGGGAACTCTCGGCAGCGAGGCATATAAATTCGTTGATTTTCTGAAAAAAGCAGGTCAGACCTACTGGCAGATCCTTCCTGTAGGCCCCACAGGCTTCGGTGACTCCCCTTACCAGAGCTACTCGGCTTTTGCGGGAAATCCCATGCTCATCGACATTGACGAGCTTATCAAGGCAGGACTTGTGTCCGAGGACGACAAGGATCTGAAGATACTTGCGGAAAAGAAGGAGTTTGCGGACTTCGGTCAGATGTTCTCCTTCAAGCGCCTTATCCTTGCCAAGGCTCATGCTGCCTTTGCGGCAAATGCAGACAGCGAGCAGATGTATCTTTTCGGCAAATTCTGCCGCAAGAACGCATGGTGGCTGGACGATTATGCAATGTTCATGTCAATGAAGTACTTCTTTAAGCAGGTCATGTGGACTGAATGGGCTGACAGCTACCGTCTCAGAGACCCTCAGACCCTTGCAAAATATGCCGAGGAACACGGTGTTGACATTGACTGCTGGAAGTTCATGCAGTTTCTCTTCTTCCGTCAATACAAGAATCTGAAAAAATACGCCAACAAGCGTGGAATAAGCATTTACGGCGATATGCCCATCTATGTTTCCATGGACTCCTCCGACATCTGGGCAAATCCCGAAATGTTCATGCTCGACAGTGACAGAAAGCCTACAAAGGTGGCAGGCTGCCCTCCCGATGATTTTTCTCCCACAGGTCAGCTCTGGGGCAATCCCCTTTATGACTGGGACTATATGGACAAGAATAACTATAAGTGGTGGATAAAGCGTGTTCAGTACAGCGCAAAACTGTTTGACCTTACCCGTATCGACCATTTCAGGGGATTTGAGAGCTTCTATGCGATTCCTGCCGGCGACAAGACCGCTGAGCACGGCGAATGGCTGCAGGGCCCTTCAATGAAGCTTTTCAGTGCAATAAAGGCAGATCTTGGCGATGTTAAGCTGGTAGCGGAGGACCTTGGCTTCCTTACCGATGAGGTTAAGGCAATGCTCAAGGCAGCAGGCTATCCCGGAATGAACGTTCTCGAGTTCGGCTTTGGCGGCGAGGACAGCAGCTATCTTCCCCACAATTATGTTAAAAACAGCGTTGTATATATCGGCACTCACGATAATGAGACAGCTCTCGGCTGGTATCTTGCTCAGGACAAGGCAGGAAAGAAGCGTATCAGAAAATATCTTGGACTGGATAAATCCGCTTCGGACAGCAAGGTCGTACGTGAGCTTATCAGGTGCGCATACGCAAGCGTATCCGAAAACTGCGTTATCCAGATGCAGGACTGGCTCTGCCTTGACAATTCCGCACGTATGAATATTCCCTCCACCATCGGCGGCGGAAACTGGGCTTGGCGCATGGATAAGGACGCCTGCACAAAGGAGCTTGCAAAGGCAATGAAGAAAATGGCTAAGACCTATTTCCGCAAGGCTCATAAGGGTGAATGATATGAAAAGGCTTACGATGATAGGTGCGGCAGTTCTTTCTGCCGCACTGCTCCTTACAGCCTGCGGCGATACAGCTCAGAAAAGCACGGCCACAGATACATCTGCAGTTTCCGAAGCTGTCTCAAAAGTTCCCGAAACTCCCGAGAAATTTCAGGCGGCAATGGTGTCACGCTCACTGTACAGCCTTGGAAATACATCAAGGCTCAAAGCAAAGCTTCGTCAGGCGCAGTCAGGCGAGGATATGACCGTGGCATACATCGGCGGCTCCATTACCCGTGGTGAAACAGCAGGTGCTGAGGGCTGCTATGCAAAGCTTTCCTACAATTACATCGCAGAAAAATACGGCACGTGCGATAATGTCAAATACGTCAATGCAGGTGTCAGCGGAACTCCCTCGGTGCTTGGAAATCTCAGACTGCAAAAAGACGTGCTGGACTATAACGCCGACATTGTTTTCGTGGAATTTGCGGTAAACGACGCTCAGGACAATACTCACAAGGAATCCTATGAGTCACTTGTTCGGACAGTTCTCACACAGGAAAATGACCCTGCGGTGGTGCTTATTTTCAACAGAACAGCAAACGGCTACACTGCCCAGGAATATATGAAAGAGATAGGCGATTATTATTCCCTGCCAATGATATCCGTGGCAGACGCTCTTACTCCCGAATTTGACGAGGGCAGAATGACATGGGAGGATTACTCAGATGACCAGTCACACCCAAATGCCGAGGGTCACAAGCTTCTTTGCAGCTTTATTGAAAATCTGCTGACGGAAGCCGAAAATGCACCCGATGAGGAATACACACTCCCGCCTGCATACAGGTTCGGTTATCCGTTTATGGATTCACAGCTTGTAACTCCCGAAGCTCCCACGGCAGAGCTTATCAGCCTTACCGACACTGGTTCCTTTGAAGCTGTGGAGCAGGGCGCAACTGACTTCCCCACCAGCTGGAAGCTTTCCGAGGGTACTGACCCGCTTAAATTCAAAGCCACCGCAAGCAGTGTGTTCTTACTTTTCAAGCGTAATAATTCCGACACAATGGGTTCCTTTGAGGTCTATATAAACGGCGCAAAGGTCAAGACTATCCACTCCAACCAGAAAGATGGCTGGAACGAGCCTTATTCCGAGCTGGCAATCAAGTTCCAGACCATAAAGGATATGGATATCGAGATACGTCCCGCAGAGGGCAGCGAGGACAAGAACATAACCATTCTCGGCGTGGCTGTGGCTGCACAGGAATCGGCACAATAATTTATACTCTATAGGCAAAAGAAAAAGCGTTCATTCTCAATGAGTGAACGCTTTTATTTATATTTGGGTTTTATCAGCTGTTTTTATCGGTGGTGTGGAACTGCTTTAGGTTGCCTATCTTCTCGTTTCTCTCGTCAAGAACCTTCTCAACGTCGGACCATTCAAGTCCCTGATTAACGGCAAGCACCATTACATGATAAAGCAGATCGTTTATCTCGTTTTTCAGCTCCTCATTGTCGCCGTTCTTTGCGGCAATAATAGTCTCGGCAGCCTCTTCGCCAACCTTTTTGCAGATCTTGTCAACGCCCTTTTCGTAAAGGTAGCAGGTGTAAGATTTTTCGGGAGCATTGCCCTCGTCAAATGCTTTCTTGCGGAGCTTCAATACTTCAAATATTTCCTGATATACGGTCATTTTACTTCTCTCTTTCCTCATTTAAATTTATGAGCCTCATTGTATCCATATCAAGCTCACGGTAATAGCAGTTGTTGGGAATGCCCTTATAGCTTGTGTGGCAGATGTTTCCCTTGTCGGGAGTTGCCATGAACACCAGCGAATTCTGCTCACAATTTACAAATATCCTGTGGAGAGTAAAGGTGTTGCCCGACTCCTGCCCCTTGAACCAGAGTTTATTGCGGGAGGTGCTCCACAGCACTACCTTTTTCAGCCTGATAGATTCCTCCAGTGCCTGCTTGTTTATGTATGCGATAAGAATAACCTCTTTTGTATCCATATTCTGCACCGCTACGGGGATAACGTGATTTTCACGAGACATATCGCTGAGCTTGTTCCAGTCCAGCATAAGCTCGTTTGTTTCCTCAATAAGTCTCATTTATGCTATCCTTTCGGTCATATTATTCTTACGGGGATACTATGGCGTTTAAGCTCTGCCTTGACTTCCCCGACAGTAAGCTCTCTGTAGTGGAAAAGTGATGCGGCAAGGGCTGCGGTAGCTCCTGTTTTCTCAAACACCTCGGGGAAATCGGAAAGCTTTCCTGCGCCGCCGCTGGCAATAACAGGGATAGACACATTATCACACACAGCTTTCAGCATATCAATGTCAAAACCTGCCTTGGTTCCGTCAGCGTC
>OAVB01000641.1_pt1 | contig 27065 bp, 20 predicted proteins | sample 1516871 | NCBI WGS metagenome assembly OAVB01 (sample SAMEA2580069, study PRJEB22360) | human gut metagenome | biome: human gut; feature: human-associated habitat; material: faeces | place: Denmark | collected 2008/2010 | reverse complement strand
ATTATTAAAAAGTTGTTTCTGTTCGTTTACCTCCAGTAGGGCAAATTCTATACGGGGGTGATACTTATCCAAATGCTTTTCCGCTTCAATCTGATAGCAAAGTTTATCATCAGTGATTGCATTTACCATTTGCAGACAATCAAGGAGCGTTTTTAGCGAGTTGTCAAGGTCGAAGCGTTCCGAACTATGCCATACTCGGACAAACAACCGGAAACGGCTTGAAATGCGCCTATTGCGATACATTTTGCATTGTTCCATGAAGTTACGTTCATAAGCTCGTATCTTTCCGTCCTTGATAATGCGCTTTGTGTCACCTTTGCCCGGTACGGCTTGGTAATGGTTGGCCTTGGCGATAATCTGACCGTGAATTACTTCTATTTCCATAGTATCAAAGATTAATTACTGCACGTTCTTTCGGTATTTCCAGTTCTGCTAACCATTGGCAAACATCGCCTATTGTAGTGGGTTTCTCCATGTGCTTCCGTTGCTCCAGTATCAAGTCCGCAATGTCTCGTTTGCTATTGGCGGCCTCATCTTTTGCCCAATTAGACAAACTTATGTTCCGGCAATAATCGAGTTTCTTTATTTTCTCGTTCCACTCTGCTACCGCATCAGCATCCGCGTACACAATCACATCACGTCCAGCCAACGCCTTACATCTTTCCGGTGTAAGACCTTGTTTTCCACCACATGACACCCAAACGAAGGTGGGGAATACAATAGAGGCGATAATAGCGGCTTTCTCGCTTTCTGTTAGGCAAACAATATCTTTAGGTCTTTTTGGTAGAAGATGCTCACCAAACAGACATTGCCGTAAATGAAAGTCAGATGCTTGCTTCCCTTGTTTCTTCATCAAACGAGCGTGTAGCCAGTCTATGGCATCTATTTTCCCTTTAACGCGGTGCCCGTCTGTATCGTAATTCATAACTTTACCAGTGTGACACATTGATAACTTGTCTATTTGTGGAAAGATAATTTCACGCTTTTTTGTGCTTCCTAAATGATAATCGGCTGTAATCTTGTTTAGAGCCTCATCCGTGAAGTATTTCCGTAGGTAGTCCATTAATGTATTGTTGGTGCTTTCACTTTGTTGTATCAAAGAAAAAGGTATGTAGTCCGTCTTTTCTTCTTTCTTCGGTTGAGGCGTTGGCGTGGGTCTGAACCCCTTATAATCTGTTGGGTTCTCATCAAAGTACATCTTAGGGGTTTTCTCATATCCACATGAATTACGATGTTCACACCTTCCAACATCTTCAGCAAGCGGATTTCCTGCCGCATCCACATAAAGAGTAAAACAAAATTTCCTTCCACAAGCCGGGCACGTATGGCGGCTGTTTCGCCCGGTGTATTTCTGCAAGCTGTATGTATATTCCATATCAATAAAATCTTTTTGGGTTTAAAAATGGGTTCATGGGTTCATGGGTTCAAGTGGGTTCAAATTGGGTTCACTGACCCCGAAAGTGTGGATGGGTTCATGGGTTCACGCCTAAATATAAAGGCGTGACCCTTGACCCCACTTTCTACGGCTGCCCTGGGTTCAATGTATATTTACCGTCTGACCCCACTTTTATAAAGCCGTTTTTCTTCGCTTCTGATATTCTTCGTTTGGCAGTACTTTCGCTTATCGCATCTTCCAAAGCATAAGCGGAAACAAGCTCACGAAATCCATAATTAGGCAATTTATCAAAGCAAAGTTTTAAAACTCTCTGAATGTCTACTACACGTGCAGCGTTTGCAGTTGCATCTGTTGTTTCTTCTACACAAAAGTCACCGTTAGCATCAATGGAAAAAGCAAAGTCGGTAGCGGGTACATTCCGGCTGTCAGTGCAGGTAACAAGAAACTTTCCGTCTTTCTTTGATACTTCAAAACAATCGGTTAGCTTGTTGAGAAGTTCCGTTCCTAAATGCCCTCTCATGTTGCCATCTTCTTTTGATTTATTTTGATGAAGCACTGAAACAATTGTACAGCCATATTCAGCCGTCAAGGAGAGAAGCCACTGGATAAGTTCATTACTTTGTTCAAGGCTGTTAAAGTCCTGCAATAAATCACGTACACCGTCAATGAAAATAATGTCGGGGTGTTCCTCACGTACCGCATCTTCTATTGTCTTTCTTCGTTCTTCAATGGTTAAGGGGCGCATGAAAAAAGGGAGAAAGTGCGTATCGTTTTTATCGGTAGGAAGTCCGGCAAATTTTAAGGCTCTCTGACAGCATTTCTTTAGACTTGCTTGTGATTGTTCCGTATCGAATAATAAAATCTTGTAGCGGTCTTGTAAAGGCATAACATCACCTTTGGAAATGCCGGAAAGCATTACGGAAATAAGAATATATTCCCATTGGCTTTTCCCTTGTTTGGCACGTCCTTTAATCCCGATAAGCTCACCTGCTGGGATTGATGGAATATTGCCAATACGAAACAAAAACTTTGGCTCATTGATTGGCTGCGATAAGTCCAAAACATGATTTTTATACCTAAATCTATCCTCTGTCATTTCCGCTTTGAACTTAGCTTGTTCTGCGGATAGTTCTTGTAATACATTTACTCCCATAGCTAACCCTCCTCGAATAGATTAAATTGCGTATTATGCGGCTTAGTTTGCCACTTTTGAGGGTCTGCGGAATAATGCTTTGCCATAAAGTGGGTACGCTTATCAGGTGCAATATAAATAGCTTGTAATAACCCCATGTTTTCCAAATCTCGGACATACCAAGTGATACAATTACGGAGAACTCCGGTCGCAAAGAAGCAATCAAGTGTTGTTCCTACCGTATATCGGAAGTATTCAAGAACTTTGTACAAATCATTGGGATTGTGTACATTTGTATCGGTATTCGGGGCGGCTTCGGTCGCTCTTGTTTTTTCTTTCATAACCTCAGCCCTCCATCAATTTAATTACATCACTTTCACGATAGCGGATTTTATTCCCTACCTTGATTTTCTTTAAATATCCGGTTTTGTCCCAACGCCAAAGCGTAGAAACGTCTACACCTAACTTGTCGGCAGTTTCCTGTGCCGTAAAATATTTTTCAGTGGTTGCTGGAATGGAACTCTTGTTTTGTTCTTCAATCAATTCAAGCATCCACTCTTTTAGGTCAAGTGCTGTAATTGTAAATGAAACGTTTGCACCTGTTCTTAGAATTTCATTTATAGACATAATCCTATTATTTTAGGAAAGTCTGATTATGCGCATATCCTGACTTTCAGGTTTGTGCAACAAAATTAAAGGCTGGTAAAAGCGTGTGCAATGATTTGGTAAGGTTGGTAAGTTTGGCGGTCAAAATGGTAAGTTTGGTAAAAGAACGCACAAAAAAAGCAGACTTTCGCCTGCTTCATTTTATCTCTGTATTATGTCAGAGCTTTTTTCTGAATGATTCTGCTGATAACTTAATTAAATTATTTTGTTTTAATATTTCCGCAAATTCGGCTCGCTTTCTATTCTTTGGATTTTCTATTAGTGGTCTTCCCAAATTATCTCTTTGGGTTGCCCATCCAGTTATTAGGGCAGCAATCTCATCATCAGATTTGCCTATAAGCTTATTTATAAGTTCTGTGCGGCCATGAAATAAAGTTAGTAATTCCTTGCTGTATTTATTTTCATTTGCTTGTACCTGCAATGCGTTAATATAATGGTCTGCAAGTTCATAACTTCCTACCAAATCCATTATATCAGTTTTGCGTGTAAAAGCCGAATACACTCGTGTCTTTACATAAATTCCTGCTGTTTTTTGAAGTTGCATAAAATCAATACCATGTTTTGCCAATTCTGCATCAAGAATATTTGCAAATCGATGTACCCACCAAACAAGCTGCTGGAAAGTCTTTTCAGCTTCACCACTGTATTTGAAAGTAAGAGCTATATCTGCATATTTGGCTGCGGCTTCTTGTGCTTGTTGTATTTGCTTTTCATACATTGAAATTGCTTTGTCGCAAGCGGCTTTTTCTGTTTCGTCAGTTATGGCATTTAATAGCCCTTTATATTCACTGATATAACCGCCCCACCTATCTATTAAAACATAAGGGTAATAAGCATCAGAAAATCCTTTGAAATAGCTTAGAATGTCAAAGATGTAACGCTGTACTTCGTTATTAGGTTTATTGCCTATTGCTTGGGCTATTTCGCTTTCCCAATCATATTCACCATTAAATTCTTCAATAGCTCGTGATATTCGTATTTCAATAGGCGATATAAATGTATCATACCCATCAGGGTAACGTTTATCTGATAAAGATACACCTATATCATATCTATAATTAATGACTTCTATGCAATCAGATATTAGTTTTTGGGCATCTGACAATATTTGTCTTTGTTCTTCTATTTGTATCATAACTCTAAAATTTGGAAGAAAAAATTTTTAGCTGAAGTGATTCCACGATTATATTGTGATATGTAGGGGGGGGAGCCCCCTCTATCCATATCAATTAATTAATGAAATAACTTCTTTCTTTAAATCATCGTCTATTTCCCGGTAGCGGTTGAAAGCTTTGCTCCCTTCTGCGTGTCCTGACATGGATGCTATTAGGTTCGGGTCTTTGACTTGCTTGTATAAGTTACCTACGAATGTTCTGCGTGCCATGTGCGAAGATGCAACTTCATTTATCGGTCGCTGTACCTCTTTTCCGGTCACGCTATCCGTTACGGTGACAGAACGAGTGACACCACATAAACGGAATATATCTTTAATATCATCATTGTACTTTTGTGGACTGATAAAAGGGAAAAGCCTACCTTTGCTATCCATGTCCTTGTACTTCTTCATCAAAGCGACAGCACGGTTATTTAACGGTACACGGACAACATTCTGCCTTTCTCCTTTTGTCTTGTGGGGAATATATTCTACTGCTCCGTTGATAACATTGCTTTCTGTCAATTTGAATAAGTCAGAAACACGGCAACCGATACAGCATTGAAAAATAAATATATCTCGTTGGATAGCAAGTTGAGGATGCGCGGACAAATCAAAGTCCGCTATTTGGTTGCGTTCCTCCAGTGTGATATAATAGGGAGTACCGTATTTTTCTGATACTACACCCTCATAGCCAACAAAGGGATTATTTGATGTGATTTTCTTTTCATTGAGCCAATTAAAGAACGCTTTTAGTTTGTTGAATAAGGCGCAAATCGTATTACTGCCACGTGGTTGCGGTTTCGGGCTTCTACGCTTGGTATCAGTGGAGGCTGGTATCTTTTGAAAGATTTTCGGATATTCTTCAAGCAAAGTATGTTCATTGCGTAGGAATGATTCTATATCTTCCAACGTTTCGTTATTAATTGTATCAATATCAAGAATGAAGTCTTTACGTTGCTTGTCTGACAAACGGACAAACATTTCATATCTACGAAGTGCACGTGTCAATACGTCAAAATTCTTTTTCCACACATCCGATTTGTCGCCCTCACGTTTACCATTTACTTTTTTCTTGGCATTATCCCGAAAGTCATTCATGCAGTCGAAGAAAGAGGGTTTGTTTAGTTGCTCGTCTTTCGGAATATATTTTTCAGGATGGTGGAATTTATCAATAACCATTTGTAGCCAATCACTTGATACAACATCTTTATCTGCGATTTCGTAACTTTCAAGGATGGTTTGTTTTAATTCTTCAATCTTCTTTTTGGCATTATCGTGATAAGTCTTATCTTCTGACGCTATTCTATTCCGAACAAACACATCACCACGTTCAAAAACTACATATCCATTTTTTACAGCTTCTTTCATTGTTACGGAAGTAGCCTTGTCAGGGACACTTACACCGTTTAAAAAGGTTCTCTTTCTGTCAATGAAATATTCAAAGTGTTCAGCTGTAACATAAACTCCACTTTTGGCACGAAGATTTAGTTTGCTACCTTGAAACAGGCGAAGAAGAATTTCACTGCGCCCTGTTTCCTTTTGGATTTTCGGGGATAATCTTAGTTCTATTGTTGCCATAATACCTTATGTTTTAAAACGCATTGCAAAGATATAAAACAATCACGCCAAATCTAAACTTTTGGCGTGTTTTTGGCGTGATAATTGCAATTTACTAAGATTTTATGCAATCAGCCTCAACTTTTCAAAAATATAAATAACTGATAATCATTTGAATTATAATGAGGTTTATTTTATGGTATTTTATACTTGATAATCCCGCTTCGAGTACAAATGTTTTATAAAAGCTCTGTAAATCAATGATTTGCGGAGCTTTTTCTTTTCCCGCAGGTATATTACAGGCACAACCCGTAAATCCTTTAAAATCATCTCACGGGATGGATGGATTCATCTTATGAGACGGATAATTTTGTTTCGTGGGATGAATAAATCTATCCCGCGAGATGAATTATTTCGCCTTGCAGGACGGAGGAAGCGACACTCTTATGAAATCAAATCAATACATTTGGTACCCCTTCACCCGCTAACCCGCATAAATAGAAAGATATGAAAGGTGAAAGGGTATCTTGCATAAACAGCATTTCTGCTGAATACATACTCTAATCGTTTTTCTCTACTGTGATAATTCATTTTGCCATATATCAAAAAACTTTTTCACTATAGTCAAAATGAGATGTTGCGTATTCGTCCGGATTAATGATACAGACGGGGACGTTTATTATTAAACCGATAACCTATACCGAGCATCAGGTAGTTGGGCTCATGGAAATCTTTCAGGTTATATCCTATGTGCAGAAAGGTGTCGCGGGTCATGTCAATTTTGAGAGCCAATATTTGGTAGAATGATTGAAGGTCGCCACCGCCATGCAGGATATTGGCGCCGAAACCTATGCCGACAGTGAAATAAGGCATCACCCATTCTCCACGTGCGGATACACCCAATGAAAGTTGTTTGCGAAGCGGGGGAATACCGAACGCGTCTTCCTCATTGCCGCCGTCGAGCGGGGTAATGTAATCTTTGGCGTAAATATTGGCGCTTGCATCATACACACCATCCAAAGATACTCCTGCGCGGAACTTATACCCGAAATTATACATAGGGGCAAAGCAGAATCCTGCTACGGCATATTTGTCGGGAGCCGGGACCTGTCCACCCGGTACATCGATAGCTTTCCTCCGCCACGAACCGAACAGTGTCAGGTCATAACTGACATGCCTGGGGAATGACGGAACCGGAATTTGTTGTGACGGTTGTAACGCTTTGTCTATATCCCGATTGAAATTATATACCACTCCGATTTTAAAATCTACCGTATTCAAACCGGTATTGGGATATTGGGTATTACCGTTAGAGAAATGTACCGCCGCTGCGCCGATATTGAGGTCGAACCGCGGAGACAGTATCCAGTTCAGATGAATTCCGGCATTGAGATATGCATTGACTTTGGTTCCTATAACGGTATTATTGGCGTTGGCGAGGTAATCGTATGGTTTCCAGCCGAAAGATGCGCCGAATCCCCATTCGTAATTAAGTGATAAGCGGGGAGTGAACCTGGCAATACGCGCGCCTTGAAAAGCGTAGAGGGCGACAGGCGTTCCCATCTCCCTGCGGTTGCCGAAATCGAAATAGCCTACTCCCATTCCCTGATAAGAACTTCCGTATACTCGGTCGGCGGCCGTACCCGGTTGCAGTTGGAATGAGTATTTCAGATGGGCGGAGCAGGCGGAACCCAGTCTTTTGCGCATATCATTTTCGCCCCGCAGGAAAGAGCTGGTGGGGAATATATATCCCGGTCGGCCTTCAATGCCGAGGCGGTGGATATAGCTATCTTGCGCGCATATATGGCCGGACAGGAACAGGATAATCATTAAGAGAAGCATCTCTCTTCCTGCCCGCATTCTACTACCCATGTGTCGTGGCGTTCTTCGTTAGTGATTGGATTCTTTTTGCAAAGCCCGATTCACGTGCAAATATAGTCCTTTTATCGTTTTATCTACATAAAAAGCTTATATTTGCAAAGTTAATAATTCATCATCTATGTTATTCAGGAAATTTATGACTGCAATCTTTGCAATCTCCGCACTTGCCGGACAGGCTCAGGAGAAACAGTTCAGCATTATTCCCGAACCGGCGGAGATAACCGTTGCCGGCGAGGGGACGGTTCAAATTGAAAGAGGCATGCTTGTCCGCGTGTCCGATTCTTCCCTGGTTGCGTCGGCTGATTTTCTTGCCGATTATACAAATCGTTATTTAGGTATCCCTCTGCGGGTTGATGTGCCAAAGAAGGGGAAAAAGCGTACGGCTGATAAGGCGGTAAACGGTATCGTTCTGGTCAATCGGAACAACGGTGAGGTTTCCGGTGGCTATCGGCTGGAAGTTATTCCCGGTACGGGTATCCGTATTGAAGGAAATGATGCGGCAGGCGTATTTTACGGGGTACAGACTTTGATTCAGATGTTGCCCGTACGAGCCGGTGTATTGCCGATTCTTGCAGCGGCCAAGGTCGTGGATTATCCCCGTTTCGCTTATCGGGGGATGCATCTGGATGTGGTACGCCATTTCTTTCCGGTAGAGTTTATCAAGAAGTATATAGACTATCTTGCTTTGCACAAACTGAATTATTTTCATTGGCATCTTACGGACGACCAGGCCTGGCGTGTAGAGATGAAGTGCCGGCCTGAGCTGACGGCGAAAGGTTCTGTGCGCGAAGGGGAAATAGAAGGACTGTATCCGGGAAAGTATCAGCCGCTTCCTTATGGCGGTTACTACACTCACGAAGACGTCCGCGAGGTGGTGCGATATGCCGCCGAGCGATACATCACCGTTATACCGGAGATTGACATTCCCGGGCATTGCATGGCTGTGCTTGCCACTTATCCTCAATTCAGCACTACACCGGATGAGCCGAAGAAATGTGCGCTTACCTGGGGAATCTTCAATAAATTCAATAATGTGCTTGCTCCCAAGCCGGAAGTTTTCGACTTTCTGAAAGATGTATTCTCGGAACTGTGCGACTTATTTCCCGGGCAATACATCCATGTGGGGGGTGATGAATGCGCCAAACGCTGGTGGCAGGAATCCGAGCAAACGCAACGGTTCATGCGCGACCATGGTCTGGCTGACGAGAAAGCCTTGCAAAGCTATTTTATCCATTATGTACAGGATGTTGTCAACGCTAAAGGGAAAACGCTTGTCGGCTGGGATGAGATATTGGAAGGCGGTATATCCGAGGATTGCATTATCATGAATTGGCGCCGTCCGAACTATGGCGTGAAAGCATTGAAAACCGGGCACCGTGCCATATTTGCCTGTTCGGCATGGTCGTATTTCAACATGAAAGAAAGCCGTACACAATCCGAGATAGGGCCGAGAGGACCTTTATCATTGGAGAAGGTGTATGAGTTTCAAATTGTTCCCGATTCTTTGACTGACCGACAGACTGAACTTATTTGGGGCGCGCAAGGGTGCCTATGGACGGAGTATATTCCCACTACATGGAAAGTGGAGTTCTCTCTCTTTCCCCGTATGGCGGCGTTGGCCGAGAATGTCTGGTCGCCGGTAGAGAAGAAAAGCTGGGATAACTTTTCACGTAAGGTGGAAACGCAGTGTGAAAGATATGAATTGTGGGGAGCGCGTTATTCGGATGCCTTTTTCCGTTTGCAGGATATAGTGCGGAAACGGTAAGTCTCATCCCTAAAAATAAAGGGAATGTGCCAAAATGATATGTTAATCATCATTTCGGCACATTCCTTTCTTTTATAAACCTTGTATACCTCTTCTTTGTTCGAAGCGGTTATTTCTCATCGTTCTTCCGGATTTCCACACGGCGTATTTTACCGCTGATGGTTTTGGGAAGTTCGTCTACAAACTCTATGACGCGCGGATATTTGTAAGGTGCGGTCACTTTCTTTACGTGGTTCTGCAACTCCTTAATCAGTTCTTCCCCTGCACGGTCCTTATATTCTTTGGACAGTACAATGGTAGCTTTCACCACTTGTCCCCGAATTTCATCGGGAACTCCGGTAATGGCGCATTCTATAACCGCGGGATGCGTCATCAGGGCGCTTTCCACTTCGAACGGGCCGATACGGTAACCGCTGCTCTTGATAACGTCGTCGGCGCGTCCCACGAACCAGAGATAACCGTCCTCGTCTTTCCAGGCAACGTCGCCGGTGTAGTAGATGTTATCGTGCCATGCTTCATGGGTGCGGTTGGCGTCTCGATAATATTCTTTGAACAGACCGAGCGGTTTGCCTTTGTCGGTGCGGATTACAATCTGTCCTTGTTCACCGGCTTCTACCGAACGGCCGTCATAGTCTATCAGGTCTACATCGTATTGCGGGTTCGGCAGTCCCATGCTGCCCGGCTTGGGTTGCATCCATGGCATGGTGGCTACGGTAAGGGTGGTTTCGGTCTGTCCGAAGCCTTCCATCAGTTCTTGAATGTATCGAATACGGCGGGATTCAGCGCTTCGCCGGCAATGGTGCAATATTGCAATGACGAGAGGTCGTACTTCGTCAGGTCTTCGTGAATCAGGAACCGGAAGATGGTAGGCGGCGCGCAAAGCGAGGTGACGTGATAGTCCTGTATCTTTGTCAGAATATCGGCGGGAGTGAATTTCTCGTGGTCGTATACAAAGATGTTGGCGCCGGCATACGGCTTTTCCCCAACCTGTATCGGCAATGGTGAGATGCAGGCTGTTTTCATGCAGATTATGCCAGAAACTTCCGGTAATGATATGTCCCAAAGGATATGTGAAGTCGTGGGCTACCATTTTCGGCTCGCCGGTGGTTCCGCTGGTGAAGTACATCAAGGAAATGTCATCGTTGCTGTTGGCGTGTTCCGGTCTTACGAACGGGGCGGCATCGGCTATGCCTTTGTGGAAATCCTCAAAGCCTTCGGCTATCTCCGGACCTACACTCACCAGCTTCTTCACACTCGGAGAGTCCGGCATGGCGGCGGTGATATGGTCGGTAATGACGCTTTCGCCTGCACAGACAATCATCTTGATGTCTGCAGCATTGCATCGGTATACAATATCTTTCTTGGTAAGTAAATGTGTGGCGGGAATAACGACGGCACCCAGTTTGTGCAGTGCGATGATGCTGAACCAGAACTCATAACGGCGTTTCAGAATCAGCATTACCATATCTCCGTGCCCGATGCCGAGACTCCGGAAATAGGAAGCCGTCATGTCCGTATAGCGCTTCATGTCGGCAAATGAGAACTGGATTTGTTCGCCCTTGTCGTTGGTCCAGAGCAATGCGGGCTTGTCGGGTTGTTCGGCAGCCCAGGCATCCACTACATCATAACCGAAGTTGAAATTCTCCGGTACGTTAATCTTTAAATTCTTGATAAAGTCCTCTTGAGAAGTGAAGGACGTTTGCGATAAAAATCTTTCTACCATAACTTTAGGGATTAAGAATGGGGAATTGGGTATTAAGAACCTGATGTACGGCATAAGCATACACCCCGTTCTTCATTCTTCGTTCTTCATTCTTCATTTATGTTGTTACATGATTACAGCAAGGAACCGTACTTTCTTTCCGTCCAGCGCTTTCATGCCGTGAGGCAGTTTGGAGTTGAAATACAAACTGTCTCCTTCGTTTAAAATTAAATCTTTGCCGTCGATACTCAGCATCATGCGGCCTTCCAGAACGAGGTTGAATTCCTGTCCCGAGTGGCTGTTGTAATGTATCGGCTCGTTTTCCGGTTTGGGCTCTACGGTAACGATGAACGGATCGGCGTTGCGGTTCATGAAGCCGGCGGCCAGTGATTGGTATTTATAGGCTTTTGTACGCTCGATGCTGGTTCCTTTTCCTGCACGGGTAAGGAAGTAGCTGCTCATTTTCGGTTCTTCGCCGAACATCAATGCGTCCAGCGCAATGCCGTAACGGCGGGCTATCTTTTGCAGCATGCTTACGGAGATGTCAAACTCTCCCGTTTCTGCAAGACGGTATTCTTCTGCCGAGATATCGCAATCGCGGGCGATGTCTTCGGTAGTCAGCTCCAATACGTCGCGCAATCCGCGCAGGCGTTCGGCGATTTGTTTAATCTGTTCGTCCATGTGGTTCGTATTAAGTGGATTAGTTCTGTTATTTACTTGCTTTTATGGCATTGATAATGGCGGAGGAGAATCCCCGGTGCTCCAGCTCGTTGATACCCTTGATTGTAATTCCGCCGGGAGTGCATACTTTGTCAATCTCCACACTGGGATGCGTATCGTTGTTCAGTATCAGTTCGGCGGCGCCTTTTACCGATTGGGCTATCATGCGCATTCCGTCCTTGGGGTAAATGCCCATCTCTATTCCGGCTTGCATGGCGGCCTGGATATATTTCAGTACGTAAGCAATACCGCAGGAAGTCATGGCGGTGGCGGCCGCTATTTTTTCCTCGGGAATCAGCATGGCAAGTCCCATCTGGTTGAAGATGTCGAGCAGCAGTTGTTCCTGTTCTTTGCTTGCATTCCGGCTGGAGATAAGCGTCATGCTCTCCATCTCGCTGATAGCGGTGTTGGGGATGAGGCGGAACATAGTCATTTCCTTATCTGCCACATAGTGCGCCAACTCCTCGAAAGGTATGCCGGCCGCCACGGAGATAAGTATCTGTTTGCTTTTCAGTTTGAGTTCGCTCACTACGGACTTCATCAGCCACGGTTTAACGGCGAGTATGATAAGCTCGGCTCCGGTCACGGCTTCCTGGTTGTCGCGTGTGGTTTGCAACGCCGGGAATTCTGCCTTCAGTACATCCAATTTACTTTGCGTAGGATTAGAAACAATGATGTCATTGGCCGGGATGATGGTTCCTTTGGCCAAACCGCGGGCGATAGACCCGCCCATATTTCCTGCACCGATAATTGCTGTTTTCATATCATCTTGTTATTTAAAATGTTGTCTTCCGGCAAAGGTATGGATTTTCTATAAAAAACGACCGAAACAGGAAGGTATTCTTCTTTCGGTCGTCTCTTTTGTCGGCTGATTATTCTTCAAATATCAAAGTACTTTCTTAAAACGTTCCAGGAAGAGGTTCGCTTCGTCCATGCCGAGGCATAGAGGCGGTAACAGGCGGAGTACGTTCGTACCGCTGACACCCGTAAACACATGTTGTTCTTTCAGTAATTTCAGACGCAGTTCTTTGATAGGTTCTTCAAATTCAAGACCGATCATCAATCCGCGTCCGCGCACTTCTTTGATTTGCGGGAATTTCTTCAGTTCTTCCAGCAGGTATGCGCCTGTTTTGGCAGCGTTGGCTACGAGTTCTTCCTGCTCGATGACATCCAATACGGCAAGCGCTGCGCTGCAAGCCAGATGGTTGCCGCCAAAAGTCGTTCCAAGCTGTCCGTAGACAGGAGTGAACACCGGACTGATAAGTACGCCTGCCATCGGGAAGCCGTTGCCTATACCTTTGGCTACGGTGATGATGTCGGCTTTAATGCCGTTGTACTGGTGGGCAAAGAACTTGCCGCTACGTCCGTAACCGCTCTGGATTTCATCCAGAACCAGTATGGTATTGTATTTGGTACAGGTTTCACGCAGGGCTTGCATAAACTCATCGGTCGGTAGCTGTATGCCGCCCACTCCCTGAATGCCTTCGATGATTACGGCGCATACATCGCCTTTTGACAGTTCGGCTTTCATTGCCTCTATGTCATTCAGCGGGAGATAGGTTACGTGTCCGCAGTTATTGATAGGGGCGATGATTTTAGGATTGTCGGTCATCTCTACTGCCAATGAAGTCCGTCCGTGGAAAGCCTTTGAGAAAGATACCACGCGTGTCCGTCCGTTATAGAACGAAGCGAGTTTCAACGCGTTCTCGTTGGCTTCGGCTCCGCTGTTGATAAGGAACAGGGAGTAATCGTCGTATCCGCAGACCTTACCCAACCGTTCTGCCAGTTGCTGCTGCAGTTTGTTGATAACGGAGTTGGAATAGAATCCGAGTGTGGCTACTTGTTTGCTGATCATCTCTACGTAGTGCGGATGTGCATGCCCGATAGAGATTACCGCATGACCGCCGTAGAGGTCGAGGTATTCCGTACCTTTGTCGTCCCATACATGGCAGCCTTTTCCTTTGACAATATTAATGTCGAAAAGGGGATATACATCGAATAGTTTCATTCTTTTAGTAACTGATTACAAATTAAAAATGCTTTAGAAAGCGCTGGGCTTCAGTTTGAGGCCGACCGTTTCTTCCAAATTGAACATCAGATTCATGTTGTGTACGGCTTGGCCGCTGGCTCCTTTCAGCAAGTTGTCTATACAGGAAATGATAAGAAGCTTGTCACCATGCTTTTCCAAGTGTATAAGGCATTTGTTGGTGTTGACAACCTGCTTCAAATCTATGTTCTTGTCGACGATATGCGTAAAGGAGTCTTTGGCGTAATACTCTTCGTACATACGGACAATCTCTTCCAGCGCCACTTTGGTCTTTATCACGATAGTGGTAAAAATGCCGCGGGGAAAATCGCCGCGGTAGGGGATGAAATCGATGTCCGAATCAAAGCTGTTCTGGAGCTGTTTGAGCGATTGCCTGATTTCGGGCACGTGCTGGTGCTCGAAAGCTTTGTACACACTCATGTTGTTGTTGCGCCAGCTGAAGTGGCTTGTCGCTCCCGGCTTGACGCCTGCACCGGTACTGCCGGTGATGGCATTCACGATAATGTCATCGTTCAGCATCAGGTGCTTGGCAAGCGGAAGCAATCCCAGCTGGATGCAGGTTGCGAAGCATCCGGGGTTGGCAACATGCTTTGCCGTACAGGTAGCCCGGCGGTTCAACTCGGGCAGTCCGTAAATAAAGTCATGGTCATCGCTCTTGATGCGATAGTCCATGGAGAGGTCGATTATTTTCAAGTCTTCCGGTACGTTATGGCTTTCCATGAATTTCTTAGTGTCGCCATGTGCCGTGCAGAAGAAAAGCACATCAATCTCGTCCAACGGAAGTTCGTCGGTGAATACTAAATCTGTTTCTCCGTACAGTCCTTCGTGTACGTCGGTAATTTTGTTGCCGGCATTACTCGAGCTGTTGATGAATACGATTTCCGCTTCGGGATGATTCAGCAACAGGCGTATCAGTTCGCCTGCTGTGTATCCGGCTCCGCCGATGATTCCTACTTTAATCATATTGCAGTGTCTTTAGGTATGATGATACAGGCCAAGATGTAGAGCACGATTCCGGGAAACCCGGCAGTGAATATCGAGAGAAAGGCATATCCCAAGCGTACCAGTGTAGGGTCCAGACCGAAGTATTTGGCGAGGCCGCTACATACACCGCCAAGCATTTTGTCGTTGACGGAACGTGTCAGTTTCTTTTCCATATCAGATGTTTTCTTTTTCGTCTTTGTGGTTTGAGTAATAGGCGCGCAGTGCGGTGGAGGTTACTTTGATGAAGCCTTTGGCGTCTTCCGCAGTCCAGCCTTTCTGCATTTCGCCGTATTCGCCGAATTTGTTCTTTACAAGGTCGTCTTCACTCTCCACGCCTACGGTGAAGAAGCTGAGCGGGCGGAGTTCGAGAATGGCGGTACCGTTTACATTGCGCTGAGAAGACTCCAGCATGGCTTCAATATCGCGCATTACCGGCTCCAGATATTGGCTTTCGTGCAGGAACATGCCGTACCAGTTGGCTACCTGGTCTTTCCAGTATTGCTGCCATTTGCTCAATGTGTATTTCTCAAGGAACTTGTGCGCGCCGATAATCAGCATGGGAGCGGCGGCTTCAAAACCTACACGGCCTTTGATACCGATAATCGTATCGCCCACGTGCATGTCACGGCCGATGCCGTAAGCCGCGCCGATTTCCTCTACCTTCTGGATGGCTTTGATGGGGTCGTCAAACTTTTCATCATTGACCGCTTTAAGTTCACCCTTTTCAAAGGTCAGGCGCAACTGCTCGCTGCCTTCTTTTGTACAATGTTTCAGGTAAGCGCTTTCGGGAAGTCCCTGTGCGGAATCCAGAATCTCACCGCCGCAAATGGAAGTACCCCACAAACCTACGTTATAGGAATATTTCAGTTTGGCGAAGTCGGCTGCAAAGCCGTGTTTGTTCAGATAGTCTATCTCTTCCTGGCGGCTCAATGCCATGTCGCGTGTCAAGGTGATGATTTCCACGCCCGGAGCCATTACAAGGAAAGTCATGTCGAAGCGTATCTGGTCGTTGCCCGCACCGGTAGACCCATGCGCAATGGCATCTGCGCCTATTTCGTTGGCATAGCGTGCAATGGCCAATGCCTGGAAGATACGTTCGGAACTTACGGATATGGGATAAGTGCCGTTACGCAACACATTGCCGAATACCATGTATTTCAAGCTCTTTTCGTAATATTCCTGCGTTACGTCCAAAGTGATATATTTTACGGCACCCAACTTGTAGGCGTTTTCTTCGTTGGTTTTCAACTGCTCGGGGCTGAAACCACCGGTGTTGGCGCAAGCCGCATATACTTCGTATCCTTTCTCTTTAGCCAGATACATAACTGTGAATGAAGTATCCAGACCACCGCTGAATGCGACCACTACTTTTTTCTTCTTTGCTTCCATAACTTTTAAATTAAGAGTGAAGAATTAAGAATGAAGAATTTGGCTGCGCTTTATGCTGCATAGTAATTCTTCATTCATAATTCCTCATTTATTTATATTTTATCTTCTTCGTGTAAATTCGGGTCGTAAAGCATTGCCGTACAGATGCAGAACTTCCGGTTTTTGGCTACTAATATGTCATGGTTGATGCAGCCCTCGCAACCTTTCCAGAAAGACTCGTCGTCTGTCAGCTCATTGAAAGTAACCGGTACGTAGCCCAGTTCGGTATTCATCTTCATGACAGCAGCCCCACTGGTCAGACTGAAAATCTTGGCCTTGGGCCATCGCAGGCGTGCCAGGCGGAAAGAAGCCGTCTTAATACGTTTTGCAAGTCCCAGGCCGCGGTAGTCGGGATGTACGATAAGTCCTGATGTAGCTACATATTGCTTGTTTCCCCAACTCTCGATGTAAGTGAAACCGGCGAATTCCTCTCCACACAAAGCTATAATAGCTTTTCCTTCTTTCATTTTAGTCGCTACGTATTCATGCGTGCGTTCTGCGATGCCCGTTCCGCGTACCTTGGCAGCTTCTCGGATGGTATCCAAAATCTTATCCACGTAAACTTCATGTGAGGCATCAGCTACCATCACATCAATTTGTTTCGAATCCATTTCTTTTATTTCGTTATATTATAGTTATACTGACTTACTTCATGTTAGGAATGATTTGTGACAGAAAAACACGCACCTCTTCATGGGATGCAGCCTCGTGCAGAACCATCATTATCGTATCGTCCCCGGCGATAGTGCCCAGTACGGCGGGACATTCGCGGTTGTCGATGTCGTAGGCCATGCTGCTGGCATAGCCCGGACGGGTACGGATGACGGCAATATTCTTGGAGAAATGAAGTGAAACGAATCCGCTGGTCATCAGCATTTCGCTGGCGCTTTGGTCGTTGCTGCGTTTGTACATGATGTTGTTAGGCAGTACATATACATATTTCCCGTTCATATTGGCCGCTTTGGCTACTTTCAGTTGCTTTAAGTCGCGCGACAAGGTGGCTTGCGTCAGTTCAAAGCCCTCTTTCCCCAAAGCCTGCAACAATTCTTCCTGAGAACTGATGTCTTTGCTTGAGATTATCATCTTGATGGCATCTAACCGATTAGCTTTCTTTTTCATCTTTCTGTATAATTATTCTTAGAACGGCGCAAAAGTAGGGAATATTTTGGAAAGAATATACAGAAAGGATGGCTTTTTTATGCTTTTTATACAAATAAGTATGCGAAAATGCATAAAATATCGCTTTCCATTTATCAAGTCTTCTCATCAGAAGGGGCTTCTTCCACTACTGAAGAGTCTTTGGTCGTACCTTTTTGGTAGTGCGAGGGGGCTACTCCGAATTGCGCTTTAAAACATTTACTGAAGTAAAAAGGATCACTGATGCCCACTTGATAAGCTACTTCCGCCACAGTGGGATTATCCGGTGAAAGTAATAATTCGGCGGCTTTTTTCATGCGTACCATCCGTAAATATTCGTTGGGAGAACAACCGGTCAGCCCACGTAGTTTCTTATAAAAAACAGTACGCCCTAATCGCATCAGCGCGGCAAACTCGTCAATGCTGAGTTCCGGACGGGAGAGATTCTGTTCGAGTACGAGATTCAGGCGGTCGACAAATTCTTTGTCGCGGTCTGTTGTACAAGTTTCCGGATGTATGATACCGGGTTCATTGGAGTATTTTCTACGTAGTTTATCCCGCTGTTCTATCAATTTGAAGATACGTGCCAACAATAATTTTATGCTGAAAGGTTTCGCTATATAAGCATCTGCTCCGGCTTCAATTCCTTCCAAATGCTTTTCGGATGAACTTAAGGCTGTCAGCAATATAATAGGTATATGGCTGGTAGTGAAATCCGACTTTAGTTTTTTGGTTAATTCAAATCCGGTCATACCCGGCATGAGTACATCACAGACTATCAAGTCGGCATCATATGTGCATGCTTTCTTAAATCCGGATTTACCGTCGGCTTCTGTTTCTACTTCAAAAAAAGGAGAAAGCTCTTCCTGCAGGAAACCGCGGATATCATTATCGTCTTCTATAACTAGAATTTTACGTTTATCCTCTGTGATTGGAGCATTCTGCTGAATATCGTCCTGTTCGGACGAAGATATGTCGAGAGGATGAAAAACAAGACTGTTTTCTTCCTCTTTTAAAAGGGCATTTCCTGCTATCAAAAAATCTTTTTCTTCATAAACAGCTTTATCAGCGGGCAGATATATTGTAAAAATCGAGCCCCCGCCTTCATTTTCTGAATATTCAATTCTTCCTTTGTGCACAAGAACTAATTCCTGAGACAAATGAAGTCCTACTCCTATGCTGTTGCGTGAGAAGTTGCTTTGCATGAAACGCTTGAAGAGTTCTCCTCGCTTTTCTTTTGGTATACCCACCCCCGTATCCGATACTTGGATTTGCAGGTGTTTTTGTGTATTATCTATTGTGGCGGACAATATAATACGACCGCCCGAGGGTGTGTACTTAAATGCATTGGACAATAAATTATAGGTTACCTTATCTATATTGCCTTTATCTATGAACATTTTGTAAGAGGGGATTGAAGGCTTGAACTGAAAGTCAATCTTTTTTTGTTCTGCTACATCCCCAAAACTGAGAAAGATTTCATAGAGAAAAGCCATCACATCGGTTTCTTCCAATGAAAGCCCTAACTTATTGTTTTGCATTTTTCTGAATTCCAGTAGCTGATTGATTAGTCTCAACATTCGGTTGGTACTCTTGTTCATCGTTTGCAACGGACGCACCGCTTCCTGGGGTAAATGGCTGATGTGTTGCATTTTTTCCATCGCTCCCTGTATTAAAGTGAGGGGGGTACGGAATTCGTGGGATATATTGGTGAAAAATACTAATTTATACTCTGTCAGTTGTTTTTCTACATTGATACGGTTGCGCAGAGTATTGATATTGCGAATGACTCTGTAACTGAGATAAAGCAAAGTCAATGCGAGTAATGCATAACAGGAGAAAGCCCAATCCGTTTTCCAAAAGGGCGGGCGAATAATTATTCTTAATGTTGTTTCCCGTTCATCCCAAGTACCGGTTTCATTCCGTACTTTTACGTGGAGTGTGTAATTGCCCGGTTTGAGGTATTTGTAAGAGGCAAAATTAAGGGAAGAGGGAGTACTCCATTCCTTGTCATAGTTTTCAAGCCGGTACATATATTGGTGATGTCCGTTGCTTGAATAGTCAAATGTTGAGAAATAGATTTGGAACGAGTTTTGGAAGTGTTTGAGCCGGATTTCTTCGGAGTAAGATAATGATTGTATGAGTGGGGAGTCTTTCCCATTGGGAAGTACCTGTATTCCATTTATATACAGGTCTGTGAAGGTTACCGGTACGGACGGAATGCTACCTTGCATTTTTAGCGGATCAATAATGACAAGTCCATAGTTGGTGCCGAATATTAGTTTTCCGTCTTCTTTTTTATATGCGCAGTTTTCACTATACGCATTACCTAATGTCTGCGAGGCGAACAGGTAATTGTTAAAGGAATGGCTTTCAACATTGAATTGAGATAATCCGTATTCTGTTGCAATCCATAGATCTCCTTTGTCGTCCTCAAGTATTGATTGAACGGTATTGTTTACAAGCCCGTCTTGGGTATCGAAACAATCATATCTCAGGTTGGTATAGTTGTTTTCGGGAGAGCATAATACTATTCCCATCCCTGATGTACCTGCCCAAATCCGTTTTTTACTATCTTGAAAAAGATAGATGATGCTGTTACTGCAGAATCTGCCGTTGGTGTGGCTGAATAAATGGTAGTTGTTAGGATTGCTAATCAGGGAATCCGGATGAAACAGGCAAATACCATTGCTGGTACCCATCCAGAACATACCGTTTTCATCTTCAAGCAATGTTCGGATTTCACTTACTCCGTGTATGTATTGAAAGAAATGCTTAAATTTATATCGATTGTTAGAATCCGGTAAGGCAAGGTCTAAGCCGCCGCCGAATGTCCCTATCCACATACGATTGTCTCTGTCCTTATGAAAAGTAAATACATTATTATTGGACAGACTATAAGGTTCGGAGTCACTGTGGCGATACCATTGGGAATCTATTTTAATTCCATCTCCTCGTGTTCCTAACCATATTTGCTCTTTGGAGTCCGATGCGATGGCATATATATTGGAACTGAAGTCTGTTTTCTGCACCATTTTCTCCAATGAGGGATTATACATATAGACCCCTCCCTTGCGTGTCCCTATTCCTATATTTCCATCAGGCATCTGAGCGATCATGCGGATACTGTTGGAGCGGTCTAACAATTGCTGGTTTTCAGGGTAGATACGTTCGGGGCTTTCATTCTGTACAGTTATACGGGTTATACCCAGAAATTCGGAACCAACCCAGATTACACCGTTACGGTCTTCTGTCACGTATAATAAAAAATCCGTATCGATGCAGCCGGTACTCGCCGTATCTGCTGTAAAATGTTGCAGTGTACCATCGTTTGTGTTGTATGTGAAAAGTCCGTTTCCATATGTCGAAATCCAAATAATGCCTCTTGAATCGTGTACAATATGATAACGTTCAAAGTCGATATGATTTATTTGCTCTTTCGGAATGAGTTGGAATTCTTTAATATTACCGCTTTCTGATTGTACATACCATACAATTCCGGTATGATTATATATCCAATAGTTTGCATGATTGTCACGGATTATTTTACCATTTTTCAAATGCAGTTCTTGGTCAATCGTGACTTGTTGTGTTTCAAAATCATAATTGTAAATTCCGGTTGAGGTCAGGATAATCTGTTTACCCAATAAAAAGAAATTGTCGAAGGACGTTTTCTTTTCCTGTTTATCGGGTAATGATGCGATTTTAATAGGTTTGTTATCAAGCTCTTTATACTTGTAAATAGTACCGTCTTGTGTAAGAAGGTAGACCATATTCTTATGCGAGAAAACGGAAGCCCAATTAAGCGCTCTATCTATAATTTTTGTTTCTCCGTTTATGGTAACGGCCAGGCCGCGCTTGGTACCGATCCATGTTCTCCCGGAAGCATCTTCTTCTATAAAATTGATTTGATTGTCAGGCATATTGCCTTCTTCCGTTTTGTATACGGTAGAAACCAAACTTCTGTCGGAGTGATGCGTAACTCTCAAACATCCATTGGTGGGATGCCACAGCCATATATCTCCATTAGAAGCGAGGTAGAGTTTGGAATAGTTCTCTCCTCGTTTATCTTTTTCCGTGTAATGTACAAAGCAGGCTTTTTGCAGGTCGTAACAGCTATATATACGTGATGCGGTGCCAATCCATAAAAAGCCGTGTTTATCTTCGGTGATATTATAGATACGGTTATCGCTCAATGCCGGTTTAATTTCGTCTTGAGGCTGGAAAGTGATGAATGAATTTCCGTCATACCGACTTAACCCGTTTAAAGTACCTATCCATAAAAAACCTTTGCAATCCTGATGTAAGTAGCGGATTGTGTTACTGGGGAGCCCGTCACTGGTTTTCATGTGTTCGGAGTATAACTTTATTCCACCGTATACATGGGTTGTATAAGCTAATAATAGAATTAAGAATAAAAAGAGTTTGTGTCTCATGATAGAATATGGGATTTTCCAATATTGAACAAATATACTGAGATTGATTGAATAATAAAAGGCCTTTGTAAGGTATTTGAAAAGAAAAGAGAGAACCGAAAGTGATTCTCTCTTTTTCTCAGACATTTGTTATCCTGATTCTTTTATCCTTTGAAATTACTGCCTGTTGAGAAACTTCTAACCAATTTATAATATAATTGTCCTATTTCGTTTTCTTCTGTAAGTCCGAACCTAAATAAAATCCGGTATGAGTAGGCTGGTTATAGCCGATGTTTTGCAAAGTTGCGCTCATTTTATAGATGTGATCATTCATCAACGGACGAAAACGGTGCTCTGTTTCAAAGTCTGTGGTAAAAATGCGTAATTCGGTGTTGTCACTGCTTGCATAAATGATTTCTTCCCGCCAGTCTCCCCAAATGTCACCATAAAAACAGGGATTGGCTTTGGAACTGTTGATTGATTTCACGCCAAAGTTACTTCCGGTGAAGAGACGTGTCTCCAGTTCACCGGCGCGGCCGTTTATCAGTACTCCATCTAAGACTTGTCGATTTAATGAGCCGCTCCACCAGATTCCCATATTATAGCTTTGGCCGCCACCTTTGCCCGAAGGTTGTGAACGGTTGAGCAACTCTCCCTTACAGGAGAATATCTGATTTTTCGGATAAGATGCCCATACCTCACATCCGGGAGAATCCGGATCAATGTCGGCTACCATGCAGCGCCCTACATCTCCACCGGAACCTTGCAGGCTCCAAATGAGTTGGCCGGTACCGGCATCGCGGAATTCCAAACCGACATTTCCGTTTCGTTTGCACTCTTCCTTGCAGGCTACAACCTGTAATCCTTCACGTGTAGGGTCAAACTTACCTAAATGAAGAGCGTCACCGTGTCCAAGGCCGGTTGCATACAAACCGGTTCCGTTGTGGTCTATACAGCAAGAGCCGAAAATAATTTCGTCTTTGCCGTCATTATCTACATCTCCTACTGCTAAATTATGGTTGCCTTCTCCTTTGTATTGCTGATTGTCGGGATAAGTATTGAAATGCCAGCGTTTTTTCAGTTCATTGCCGGATAAATCGTAGGCGGCCATCTGCCAGTTTTGATAGTATCCTCGACTTATTACGATACTCGCCTGCCCATCCATTGAACCGAAGTGCCCCACTGCCATGAGGAAACGGTCTATGCGGTTTCCCCAGTTATCTCCCCAATAGGACATCCAGGTGTCTTCTTCACCGCGGGGAATGTAATCGGTACGTGCAAGTTCGGTTCCGGTACTACCGTCTATAACGGACAGGAATTCCGGGCCTTCCAATACGCGGCCATTTGTTTTATTTCGGTAATCAATACGCTTGTCACCGTTGGTGTCGCCGATTGTGGTTCCATCGCCGAAGGTTGTTCCTTCCGAGGTACGTACAGCCACCTCCGCCCGTCCGTCACCATTTAAGTCGTAAACGATGAAAGGAGTATAGTGCGGTCCTTGACGGATATTGATTCCGAGGTCTATCCGCCAAAGAAAAGCCCCGTTCAATTTATAGGCTTCCAACAAACAACTTCCGGGATCGACCGTTTTTGCCGTATTGTCATGGTTGACTACCGAGCGTTTTAATACGATTTCATATTCTCCGTCTCCATCCAAATCTCCCACGGCGGCATCATTGGCTTGATATACAAGTGAGGGATCGGGTACATTAGTATTCAGCTTGATAGTGCGATAAAAGTTTTGCGCCATAGCCGGTGTGAAAGTATAGGAACATAATGTTTCTGTACTCCCGGTCTTACAGACTTTATATTCATTATTGACAGTAACGTCGGCAGTCAAATCTTTATAATTGCTACTGTTGGCGATAGGGTTGTTATTCAGTTTCTCAAAGTTTCCTCCGTCCGTACTGCGATAGATGTCGAAAGCTATGTCATCCGGATCCGTATCCAAAAAACGCCAGCTTACTAATACGCCTTTACGCTCTATCGCTTTTACTTTGTCACTTTGGAATTTGGTGTCATGGCACGTCTGTCGCTGATGACGGCGGTTTCCGTTTTCTCGGAAGTATCTTTCTCCTCTCCGGCTACAGGGGAGAGGAGATAAGGGGCTGCTTCGGAGCATGATACAGCGGTGAAAAGCAATAGGCTGCATAGGAAGCTTTTTCTATAGATTGTTTTCATCATCTATTTTAATATGTTAGCGTACTTATTCACTGACGATACCTGTCCAGCTATCTGTAAAGCGGAAGTTTCCTACGTTACCTGTCAATCCATTCCGGTTCTTCAACTGAATTGCTTTTATGGAAGCTTTGAATTTCTCCGGATTTCCTTCTATGGTGACTGAGGGAGCCGGTTCTTCTTTAGTCAGTTCCGGATCGATAAACAGTGACAGTTGGTTGTTTGCGTAGTCCATTTTAAATATGACAAGGTGCGTCTTGCCGAAGTCATAAAGCATCTCTACAGATTTTTTATTCTCTTTGCCTTGTCCCAAAGTGAATTTCAACTTGCGTCCCGAATTGGATGCGAATACTTGTCCGAAGCCTCCGGTAAAATTATAGCTGGAACTGAGTGTTGGCAACTCAAATTGTCTTTTATTTGGAAATGCCTGCGGAAGATTTACAAGATAGGCAAGATAATAGGTTCCTGATGAATAAGTTCTTCCTTTCTCCATTGAATAAACTGTGGTGCGTTCACCGCCTGCACCCTCAGGGATACCACCAAACACAATAGACATTCCTTTTTCGCTATATCCTTCATACTTGAGCGGAGTGCCGATAAGCGGACTTGTAGCTCCTTCGACAGGGGATGTAGTAGCTGCGGCGCACCAAGTATCTTTTTGTAGAGGCGCTTTCTTACCTCGTTCGGTATATACTCCTTTTTCCAGGGCATTCCCTTCTGTATAACCGTTCAATAAATCATTTTTTACGACTTGGGCATTTCCCAAAATAGCTGTAAAGGCTAAAGCCAGTGATAATACTACTTTTTTCATGATGTTTGATTTTTTAATATGAATATGCTTTATTGATTATTTGTATGCTTCGTTTTGTGTGTACAAGCCGTCGTTTACCAATAACTGTTTGTCGGGTATGGGATAAACGTACATGCCTTCTTGCACGTTTCCGGCAGCGCTTATTCCTTCGTTTCCTTCCAAGATATATGCGGCCTTAATATATTCTGTGAAATTTCCTGAACGTACGATATCGTGCCAACGTATGCCTTCACCCGCCAACTCGCGACGCCGCTCATCCAAAACGCAATTTTTAAAAGCCTCTGTGGTTTTCTGGGAAGCGGAGAGTTCTTTGAGTCCGGCACGTACACGTATTTTGTTTACCATTTCCACTCCTTTGTCGGTAGGTCCGGCTAAGTCTGCGTACATCAACATAACGTCTTCTAAACGAATCAACGGGTAATTGATAGGGAATGAATTTCTGTCTACAATCTGGTCGTCAATCTTGCTGAATCCCAATGTGTCCCGTTTCATAATATTCTCGAACAGTTTCTCGAAGTAAGATTCTCCTTTCCGGATCGTGGGCAGGAAACGGATTTCACCGGAGTTCTCCCGGTATAAGTTTCTCAGGCTTTTCGAGGAATTGATTTTATTTCCCGACATAGTGACATGAGACAAGCTGGATGACACTTTCGGCAGGGAACTGAATATCATCGGATTTCCATAGCCGGATTGCATGGCGTATTGTATCTCAAAAATATGATATTTGTTGTCGTTGTCACTAATCCATATTTTTTTCCACTCTTTGCTGTCTTTTGCCCAGTATTTATTGCCGGCATTGGCATTATCTATTACTGTTTCCAACAATTCCATGGCAGGTGCTTTTTTACTGTTGTCCCATAACGGGAATCCTGCCATTGTCCAATATACACGTCCTAATAGCGCTTGAGCCGCCGGTTTGGTAGCACGTCCGGATGCTGATTCATTACCATTGTAACCATAGGCTATATCGCCCATATGATTTATGGCATATTCCAAATCGGGAATGATGATATTTTCATAAATATCTTTGGCCTCGGATTGTGGCGTTTTCATTGCTTCGTCAACAGTCTGTGAGGAAGTTACTGCCGGTACGCGCCCGAAGAAACGTACCAGGTCAAAGTAAGCGAATGCCCGTAAGAAACGCGCTTCAGCGATGAAAGATTCCTTTACGCTGAAACCCTCTATCTTTTCATCGAACGCCAAGTTTTCTATTTTTTCAAGCAAGACGTTTGCGCGGGCTATTATTTCATAATAATCGGTCCATGCGGCTTCCAGTGTGGAAATTTGCGAGATTTGTTTCCTGAAAGCATTAAAGGCCATATAATTTTGTTCGTTATCATCCGGCATGCCAGTCCATACATCATCGGAACGTACGTCAGACAGCATTAAATAATAACTGGATATGGGCAGTAAACCATTATATACGCCCATTAATGCTTGTTGCGCTTCTTTAGGGTTGGTATAGAAATATTGAATGGTGCGTGCGTCCGAAGGTTCCACATTCAAGAATTCATCACAGGATGAAAGGCTGATGCTGAGGCTTAACAGCCCACTTATAATATAATTGAGTCGTTTCATATTCTACATTGAATTAAAATTCCATATTCACTCCTAATGTATAAACCCGTGCCATCGGATAAGAACCGAAATCGTAACCGGTTTTCTTACTGCCGTAGGTGCTGGCTTCGGGGGAGAATCCACCATCATATTTATCCCATGTATACAGGTTTTGTATGGAGAAATAGGTACGCAGTTTACTGGCGAACTTTTTGTTGATAGGGATGTTGTATCCTAACATAACATTCTTTATCTTGACGAAATCGCTTTTGTAAAGCCAGCGCGTATCATATAAGTCGCTGGTGGTGGTTGAGAGAAAGCTCGGTGTAATACCGTCACCGGGATCTTCTTCCGAAAACCACGAGTGTAACCATTTGGCAAGTAGATTTCCACGTCCAGGTCCGGCGCTGTTACGGTCTATGGTACGTCCCAGCAAACTGTACAGATGACCGCCCCATTGTCCGGTTAGCGTAACCGTCAGGTCGAACCTTTTATAGTTGAATTTATTTGTCAGTCCCCATGTGAAGTCCGGG
>OAVB01000614.1_pt1 | contig 27875 bp, 20 predicted proteins | sample 1516871 | NCBI WGS metagenome assembly OAVB01 (sample SAMEA2580069, study PRJEB22360) | human gut metagenome | biome: human gut; feature: human-associated habitat; material: faeces | place: Denmark | collected 2008/2010 | reverse complement strand
CAGAGAGGAGAGATGCGTATGTCTGTGGATATGAACTTATAATCTCGAAAGATACTGTACCGATATCATTCTGACAGTGGAAGTACCTCAGATGACATAGAATAAAAATTCAGGAGAATGAGAGAATGAAAAAAAGAATATGGAATCAGTTAAAAAAAGCAGTCATGATAACGGCTGCTGTCGGGATTTTGGGAACAGGAGCAGTATCAGCAGCAGAATTTGAAGTTGCAGAGTTATATGTTCCTGCTGTGGGTTTAAAGCAGAGTGCACAGTGGATCGATGAAGAGAAATTTCAGGCAGAACTGACACTGGAAGTGAGCGGTCTGAAAGAACTGTACAAAAGTCAACAGGAGAATACTGCTTCGGAGAACGGACAGTTGCCGATGGAAAATAGTACATGGGATGGCGAAGTGAGAGAAGCAGCAGAAAATACGACAGATGAAGTGGATTCCGAAAATACAGAGTGTGAATCAGAGAGTGCAGTAATAGATATAGAAGATATAGAAAGCGAAGAATACCGGAAGGCAGAAGAAAACGCAGAAGGATCTGACACAGAAACCGGACGGACACAACAGAGTGAGCAGGAGAACCAAAATGAGATCAGGGAAGATAAAACCAGATATTTTCTGACTGTATATATTTCAGAATATTTTCAGGTAAATGCAGAAGCGTTAAAGAATGATCTGCAGGCTGAATCCGTACAGATACAAAATAAGAAAGGTGAGACAACCCAGATTACAAAGCTGACCTGTGAGACTGCACTTTCAGATGCGGAAACAGATATCTTTACCATGAAAGTGCCGGTGTCTCTGCGTGAAGAATATCGTATTTCTTCTGTAAAAACAGATTATCCTCTGTGCCAGGATGCACCGCTTTGCAAAGATTGGGAGGGGACAGGTGCGTATTTCTGGATGAAATCAGGGGATGAAACCCGGACTGTTGCAGAAACTCCTTCAGCTCTGCTTTCCGTACAGGAGGCAAAAACAGGGATCACAGCCCGGTTACAGCAGGAGACGAAAGAGGTACGTGCAGGGCAGAACTTTACTTATATATTGTCTGTAGAGAATACAGGAGAATTACCTCTGGAAAATATAGAGATATCCAGTGTTTTTTCTCAGGATAATATAAAAGCCGAATGGAAACAGGAAGAGGGATTTACTGCAAATGGTATGCAGGGAATTATTTCAGGTCTTAAGGCAGGAGAAATCAGAAATCTTCAGATGACAGTACAGCTTACAGAAGAGCAGGCAGGAGAGCTTATTCATACAGTAACTGTAAAAGCGAAATATCCGGGAAAGGAAGAAAGTATTGGATGTCAGAAATCAGTCGAAACAGAAGTCATTGCATTAAAGGCGGCTTTTGAGGTGGAGAAAACTGCGGACAGAACACAGGCATATCCGGGAGATACGATCACATATCAGATCTGCATCAGGAATACGGGTGAGCGAACACTTCATTCGGTTCTCAGTACAGAAAGATTCCAAAATGCCGGTATTCAGGCAAACTTTGTCAGGAAAGAGGGCGTAACATTAAACAGCACAGGCACACAGGCTCTGATTCCGCAGATCGCACCGGGAGAGGCTTTTGCACTTTACGCCACAGTGACTGTTCCACAATATATGGCAAGTCAGGAATTGATCAATGAGGTAATCGTTACATCTGATGAGACTGGTACACAGGCAATGACATCTAAGGCAAACGTAGAATTAAAGGAAACTGATAATATTGTTACAGTTACGCCGCAACCGGCATCTCTGGCTTCCCAGAGTTATGGATATGACTCAAAGTCCGGAAGTGCTTATACTACTGCTTCCAAACCACGTACAGGAGATGAGACAGAAACGGCTTTGTATATTGTACTGGGGATTTTTGCAATCATGTCCGGAGTCAGTGCATTCTGTTACAGGAAGACAAAAAAACAGCAGAAGTAGAGAAACAACGTTGAAACGACAGGGGAGGTGTGCTATTCTTATATAGAATATACGCTTTAGTAAAACACCTCTGCCTGACTTTAAAGAAATTGCGTTACTGTTCACACATCACTATCCCGCGAGGTGTTTTGGCATGAATATGCCAAAATCCCGAGACATACAAGCCAAAATTCTATTGCCGCAGGCAATCTGGAATGAATTTTGGCTAAGTTACTGTGAACGGAGTGAACAGTAACGAAATGGCCGTAGAGGCTGTATAAAATTCAGGCAGGCAGGAAATGATATGGAGGATTAAAATGAAATTAATATCCTTACTGGAAAAGCTGGAATATACATGTCTTCAGGGCAGTACAGACCAGGAAGTAAAAAATGTGATTTATGATTCCCGGAAAGTAGAAGAGGGCTCTCTTTTTATCTGTATCCGCGGTGCAGTGGTGGATGGCCATAAATTTGTGCCGGATGTAGTTGCAAAAGGAGCAAAGGTTCTGATCGTGGAAGAAGCTGTGGAAGTACCGGAAGATGTGACAGTCATTCTTGTGAAAGATACACGATATGCAATGGCGTTTATTTCTGCCGCATATTTCGGATATCCCGCAGAGAAACTGAAAACAATCGGTATCACAGGAACAAAAGGAAAAACAACCACTACGTATATGGTAAAATCTATTCTGGAAAATGCCGGATATAAAGTGGGACTGATCGGAACCATTGAAGCAATCATCGGTGACAAAGTGATTCCTGCAAAGAACACAACACCGGAGTCTTATGTGATTCAGGAATATTTCCATGAGATGGCAGAAGCCGGCTGTGACTGTGTGGTTATGGAAGTTTCCTCCCAGGGACTGATGCTTCACAGAACTCAGGGATTTGTTTTCGATTTTGGTATTTTTACAAATATTGAGCCGGATCATATCGGACCAAATGAACATAAGGATTTTGATGATTATCTCAGATGCAAGTCCTTACTTCTGAAACAGTGCAAGGTAGGAATTGTAAACAGAGATGATGAACATTTCGAGAAGATTATTGAAGGTCATACATGCAGCCTGGAAACTTATGGATTTTCACCGGAAGCAGACCTTCGTGCGGAAGATGCAAAGCTGGTCGGAGGTAAAGGATATCTGGGTATTTCCTACCATCTGAAAGGACTTCTGGATTTTCATGTGGAGATAGATATTCCCGGTAAATTCAGCATCTATAATTCATTGACAGCAATCGCAATCTGCCGTCATTTTAAGGTTTCGGAAGAGAACATTCTCAAAGCCTTAAAAGTAGCTAAGGTAAAAGGCCGTATCGAAATGGTAAAAGTATCCGATGATTTTACTCTGATGATCGATTACGCGCATAATGCCATGGCTCTGGAGAGTCTTCTGACCACTTTGAAAGAATATCATCCCCACAGACTGGTATGTCTGTTTGGATGCGGAGGCAACAGATCGAAGCTTCGCCGCTATGAGATGGGAGAGGTTTCCGGAAAGCTTGCAGACCTTACCATCATTACCTCTGATAATCCACGTGATGAAGAACCACAGGCGATCATCGATGATATCAAGATCGGTATGGCAAAAACCGATGGAAAATATGTAGAGATTCCGGACAGAAAAGAAGCCATCGCCTATGCAATCCATCATGGAGAGCCGGGGGATATTATAGTTCTGGCAGGTAAGGGACATGAGGATTATCAGGAAATTAAAGGAAAGAAATATCCTATGGATGAACGTGTCCTGATCGCAGATATTCTTGCTGGTAAATAGGTAGCGGGTCAAACAGGAATAAGTTCATGATATATGCTGATATAATAATTGATATTTCCAGTGATAAACTGGACCGGAGTTTTCAATATCGTGTACCGGAAAGGCTGGAGAAGAAAATAAAGGCAGGGATGGTGGCAGCCATCCCTTTTGGAAATGCCGGCCGGGTGCGTAAAGGATATGTGATCGGATTGTCAGATAAACCGAAAATTGCTCCCGAAAAGATTAAAGAAATCAGTGAAATCTGCAGTGGAGAAGAGACTACGGAATCCAGACTGATCGCCCTGGCAGCCTGGATGAGAGAAAATTATGGTTCCACCATGATCCAGGCTCTCAGGACAGTACTTCCTATCCAGGAGAAAATCAAGGCAAAAGAGAAAAAATATATATGCCTGGATATTTCCGAAGAGGCGGGAACGCAGTTGCTGAAAGAACTTGAACAAACAAGGTTTAAAGCCAGAACAAGACTTCTGAGGGAACTTCTGGAGAAAAAAAGACTGGATTATACACATGCGGCGAAAGAACTGGGGACAACTTCTGCTGTTGTAAAGAAATTTCAGGAGCAGGGGATTATCCGCATAGAATATGATGAGATAATGAGAACTTCACTGAATACAGGTGATATTTCCGGAGAAAGGCGAATGCCGCTTACAGATGAACAGGAAGCGGCAGTAAAGCAGATACAGAGAGAGTGGAAAAACCCATCGCCGAAGCCTGTACTGATCGAGGGAGTGACAGGGAGCGGGAAAACCCAGGTGTATATAAAGCTGATCGAGCAGACGCTTTCTCAGGGAAAAGAAGCAATCGTGCTGATCCCGGAGATTGCTCTGACATATCAGACGGTACGCAGATTTTATGCCAGATTTGGGGATAAAGTATCAGTTATCAATTCCAGACAGTCTCAGGGAGAACGCTATGATCAGTTTAAACGTGCGAAAAAGGGAGAAGTCCAAGTGATGATCGGTCCCAGATCTGCGCTGTTTACGCCATTTGCCAGTCTGGGACTGATCATTATTGATGAAGAACATGAACCAAGCTATAAAAGTGAAAGCACACCCCGTTATCATGCAAGGGAAACTGCAATCCGGAGAGCTGTTTTAGAACATGCAAATGTGGTAATGGGTTCAGCTACTCCATCAGTGGAAGCCTACAGTAAGGCAATGAATGGGGAATATAGTCTGGTCAGGCTGACAACAAGATATGGAAGCAGACCTCTGCCCCGGGTTTCTATCGTAGACCTGCGTGAGGAATTAAAAGCAGGGAACAGGTCTGTACTGAGCAGAGAACTCCGGCAAAAGATGAAAGGCCGGTTTGAGAAAAAAGAACAGGTAATGCTTTTTCTGAACAGAAGAGGATACGCAGGTTTTGTATCCTGCCGGTCCTGTGGACATGTGATGAAGTGTCCGCATTGTGATGTTTCTCTTTCGGAGCATAATAATGAAAGGCTTTTATGTCATTACTGTGGATATGAGACAGGAAAACCCCGGATATGCCCGGTGTGCGGATCGCCTTATATTGGCGGATTTAAGGCAGGAACACAGCAGATCGAGAAGGTAGTGCGGGAAGATTTTCCAGAAGTCAGGACTCTCAGAATGGATTTTGATACAACAAGAACCAAGGGCAGCTATGAAAAGATCCTTGCAGCTTTTGCAGCTCATGAGGCAGATATACTGATCGGAACACAGATGATCGTTAAGGGGCATGATTTTCCGGATGTCACACTCATGGGAATAGTAGCAGCGGATCTTTCGCTGAATGCAGAGGATTATCGATGTGCGGAACGTACCTTTCAGCTTCTCTGTCAGGCAGTCGGCCGGGGAGGACGGGGGGAAAAACCGGGAGAGGCAGTGATCCAGACCTATCATCCGGATCATTACAGTATTCAGGCGGCGGCAGTGCAGGATTATCAGGCATTCTATGAGGAAGAGATGAGTTACCGTATGCTTCTGGATTATCCGCCTGCGGCACATATGCTGGCAGTTCTGGGTTCAGGTCCGGAAGATGAGAAACTGGTTCAGGCCATGTATTATCTGAAACTTTATATAGAAAGGATATACAGAGAAAATGACCTGCATATCATTGGCCCGGCATATGCGTCAGTTGGAAAAGTTAAGGATATTTACAGACAGGTTATCTATTTAAAACATAAAGATCATAAAACGCTGGTACATATCAAAGACCAGCTGGAGAAATACATAGAGATAAATTCCGGTTTCCGGAAAATATACATACAATTTGATTTCAGTTAATTATGGCAGATTTTTTCAAAATCTCATTACTGAAGTAATCTGCTGCAGAAGGGAAAACCGGAAGGCAGTAATTTCTGAAATCGTGATATAACAATAATCAAGATATCAGGTTAGGGGCAAAATATCTTTTGATTCTAACATCATAATCAAAGAAGAGGAGAATAAAGAAATGGCACTTAGAAAAATCAGATTACAGGGCGACGAAGTACTTGCAAAGGTCAGCAGACCGGTAGAAAAAATGACACCACGTATTCATGATCTGATCGGGGATATGCTTGAAACCATGTATGATGCAATGGGAGTTGGCCTCGCTGCACCACAGGTAGGTATGCTGAAGCGTATTGTTGTGATCGATATAGGAGAGGGTCCTATCGTGCTGATCAATCCTGAAATCCTTGAAACATCAGGCGAACAGACTGGTGATGAAGGATGCTTAAGTGTACCTGGAATGGCTGGTCAGGTAACACGTCCGAACTATGTAAAGGTAAAAGCTCTGGATGAGGATATGAATGAAGTAGAATATGAAGGGGAAGGTCTTCTTGCGCGTGCTTTCTGCCATGAGATCGATCATCTGGACGGACATATGTATACAGAACTGGTAGAAGGAGAACTTCATCAGGTTTCCTATGATGAGGATGAGGAGTGATAATCAAATGAAGATAGTATTTATGGGAACACCGGATTTCGCAGTGCCGTCATTACATGCACTGACAGAAGCCGGATATGCGGTGGCAGCAGTAGTGACCCAGCCTGACAAACCAAAAGGCAGAGGTAAGACATTATTGCCAACACCTGTAAAAGAAGAAGCCGTTATGCACGATATTCCGGTATATCAGCCGGAGAAAGTGAGAAATAACCCTGAATTTCTGGAGATTCTGAAAGAAATCAATCCTGAGATCATAGTTGTTGCTGCATATGGACAGATTATTCCAAAAGAAATCCTGGAGCTTCCGAAATTTGGATGTATCAATATTCATGCGTCTCTTCTTCCGAAATACAGAGGAGCAGCGCCTATCCAGCAGGCTGTGATCGACGGGGAAAAAGTATCAGGTGTAACGATCCAGCAGATGGGAGAAGGTCTTGATACCGGTGATATGATTTCAAAGATAGTAATTCCGATCTCTCCGACAGAAACAGGTGGAAGCCTGTTTGGAAAACTTGCGCAGGCCGGTGCGGATCTGCTGATCAAGACGCTTCCATCTATTGAGCAGGGAACTGCGGAGTTTGAAAAACAGCCGGAGGAGAGTCCTACACCTTATGCGGCTATGATCACCAAACAGATGGGACTGATGGATTTCAGAAAATCTGCAGAAGAACTGGAACGCCTTGTACGCGGCCTGAATCCATGGCCAAGTGCTTATACATTTCTTAATGGAAAAACTCTGAAAGTGTGGAAATGTAAAGTCAGCACTGAGAAAACAGATGCTGTTCCGGGAACAATCTTCCTGGCAGATAAAGAGGGGATCCATACAGCATGTGGAGAAGGAGTGCTGATTCTTACAGAGGTACAGCTGGAAGGTAAGAAGCGTATGGAAACAGAAGCCTTTCTCCGGGGATATCACATTGAAAATGGAATTGTTTTTACAGATCATAAGGAGTGATTAGATGTACGGATATTATTATTTTGATCCTACGTATTTACTGCTCGTTATCGGAATGGTGCTGTCTTTACTGGCATCTGCAAAGGTAAAGAGTACGTTTTCTGTTTACAGCAGAGTGCGCAGTGCATCGGGGCTTACAGGTGCCGATGCTGCCAGACGGATTCTTCGTATGTCGGGAATTACGGATGTTACGGTAGTACCCATATCCGGCAGCCTGACAGACCACTATGATCCGGGAAGTAAGAAACTGGCACTTTCCCAGGATGTATATGATAAAACATCTGTGGCTGCGATCGGGGTGGCTGCGCATGAATGTGGACATGCTATTCAGCATGCGACTAACTATGTGCCATTGAATCTTCGCTCTGCGATTGTGCCTGTTGCAAACATCGGTTCCACACTTTCCTGGCCATTGTTTCTGGCAGGACTGATTTTCTCAATCCGTCCACTGCTGACTGTTGGAATCATTTTGTTTACATTTGCGGTTCTTTTTCAGCTTGTAACTCTTCCGGTAGAATTCAATGCTTCTTCAAGAGCGTTGAAAATGCTTGGAAGTTCAGGAATGCTTGGAAACGATGAGGTAAAAGGTGCAAGGAAGGTTCTTACAGCGGCAGCACTCACCTATGTTGCAGCACTTGCTTCATCAATCCTGCAGCTTTTAAGATTGATCATACTTGCCGGAGGAAGAGACCGTGACTAATGGAATAAATACAAGAGAACTGATATTACAGATATTACTGGAAATTGAGGAAGAGGGAAAACACAGCCATATTGCAATCCGCAATGCTCTTTCCAAATATCAGTTCCTTCCAAGACAGGAGAGAGCTTTTATTACCAGAGTCTGTGAAGGAACACTGGAATATCGTATTTTAATAGATTATATTATTGATTCATATTCAAAAGTATCTGTAGATAAAATGAAGCCTGTGATCAGGGAAATCCTGAGAAGTGCAGTTTATCAGATCAGGTTTATGGACAGTGTGCCGGACAGTGCAGTGTGTAATGAAGCGGTGAAGCTGGCACAGAGAAAAGGCTTTTACAGCCTGAAACCTTTTGTAAACGGTGTTCTTCGTACGATTGCCAGAGAGTGGAAAAATCTGAAACTTCCTTCAAGGGAAGAAAATCCGGTCAGATATCTGTCTGTCAGATATTCTATGCCGGAAACACTGGTAAACCGTTGGCTTGAGGATTACGGGGAAGAAAAAACAGAAAAGATCCTTACAGATTTTCTCACTGAGAAACCGATTACAGTACGCTGCAGAACTCATAAATATCCACAGAAAGAGATTTATGAGAGCTTGGTCGATCAGGGAGTGGAAGTGAAACCTGCACCTTATCTTCCCTATGCATATGAAATTTCAAATTATAACCATATTCTTGCACTGGATGCATTTATACAGGGGAAAATCCAGGTGCAGGATGTAAGCTCCATGCTGGTGGCAGAAATTGCAGATCCGCAAAAAGGGGATTATGTGATAGATATGTGCGCAGCACCTGGTGGAAAGAGTCTCCATGTTGCAGATAAAATGGGAGATTACGGAACAGTAGATGCACGCGATATCAGCCAGTACAAAGTGAATATGATCGAAGAGAATATTCACAGAACAGACTGCATTAATGTGCAGGCTCATGTGATGGATGCTACGGTATTTGATGTAGATTCAGAACTCAAGGCAGATGTCGTTCTGGCAGATGTCCCATGTTCCGGATATGGAGTAATTGGAAAGAAGCCGGAGATCAAATACAGGGTGACAGCACAGAAGCAGGAAGAGATTGTAATCCTTCAGAGAACAATCCTTGACAATGCGGCAGAATATGTGAAACCGGGCGGAGTGCTGGTATTTAGTACCTGTACTATCGCAAAGGAAGAGAATGAAGAGAACATGTTGTGGTTTATGAATAATCATCCGTTCAAACTGGAGAGTATTGATCCGTATCTTCCGGAAGAACTACATTCTGAGACAACAGCTCTGGGTTATCTTCAGCTTCTGCCGGGAGTACACAAAACAGATGGCTTCTTTATTGCAAAATTCAGGAGAAAATAAGTAATGACAGACATTAAGTCAATGACGATCGACGAATTAAAGAAACTGATGACCACTCTGGGAGATAAGCCTTTTCGTGCGAAGCAGATTTACAGCTGGCTGCATGAACACCTTGTTACTTCTTATGATGAGATGACCAATCTTTCCAAAAGCCTGAGGGAAAAACTGAAAGAATACCCTGTCACAGCACTGAAGATGGTAGATGTACAGACATCCCGGATTGACGGTACACAGAAGTATCTGTTCCGTCTCAGTGATGGAAATGTGATAGAGAGTGTTCTCATGCGGTATAAACATGGAAATTCTGTCTGTATTTCTTCTCAGGTGGGATGCCGCATGGGATGCAGATTCTGTGCATCTACCATAGGAGGACTGACCAGATGTCTTCTCCCGTCAGAAATGCTGGATCAGATATACAGGATACAGGCTCTGACAGGAGAAAGAGTTTCCAATGTTGTGGTCATGGGAACGGGGGAACCTCTTGATAATTATGAAAATCTTCTCAGGTTTATACATATCCTGACAGAAGAAGGAGGACTTCATATCAGTCAGAGAAACCTGACTGTATCTACCTGTGGGTTGGTTCCGAAGATTTATGACCTTGCAAAAGAAAAGCTTCAGATGACACTTGCACTTTCCCTTCACGCACCTAATGATGTGAAGCGACGGGAACTGATGCCGATCGCAAACAAATACAGCATGGATGAGGTTCTGGAAGCCTGCCGTTATTATTTTAAAGAAACCGGGCGCAGGATCACATTTGAATACAGTCTGGTAGCCGGAGTTAATGACAGCGATGAGGATGCAAGGGAACTTTCCGGCAGAATCAGAGATATGAACTGCCATGTAAATCTGATCCCGGTAAACCCTATTAAGGAACGTTCCTTTGTGCGTTCAACAAGACAGGCTGTGGAGAATTTCAAAATAAAACTTGAAAAATGTGGAATAAATGTTACTATTAGAAGAGAAATGGGCAGTGATATTGATGGTGCCTGTGGACAGTTAAGAAAAAGTTATATGGAAAAAACAGAAAGCGAGAAGTGACATGAGGATATATTCAGCTACTGATGTCGGGCAAAAGCGGAAGATGAACCAGGATTATGTGTTCGCAACTGCTGACCCGGTTGGAAATCTTCCGAATCTGTTTGTTGTTGCAGATGGTATGGGTGGTCATAATGCAGGTGATTATGCATCCTCTCATGCGGTTACATCCATGGTGGAGGAAATCCGGCAGGATGCGGATTTTAATCCGGTAAAGGTAATTCGTCATGCCATTGAATGTGTAAATACCGAGATTCTTACCCAGGCACAGCAGGATGAGAAACTCAGAGGAATGGGAACAACGATAGTGGCAGCTACTATCGTAGGACATTACGCTTATGTGGCAAATGTAGGTGACAGCAGACTTTATGTGATCGGAGAGAAGATTCAGCAGATAACAAGGGATCACTCACTGGTGCAGGAGATGGTAAGAATGGGAGAACTTGACCCTGAACAGGCAAGGAAGCATCCGAAGAAAAATATCATTACAAGAGCACTTGGAGCAGAGAAAACAGTGGATATTGATTTCTTTGATCTGAAACTGGAACCCGGAGATGTAGTTTTGATGTGTTCGGACGGGCTCAGCAATATGGTTGAGGACAGCCAGCTGAGGGAAATCATTTCTGACACATCTACAGATCTGGATGAAAAAGGCAGGATACTTATAAGAGAAGCAAACCGCAATGGCGGCAAGGATAATATTGCAATTGTATTGGTAGAACCATTCACAGACGAGGTGAAAGCATGTTAAAAACGGGAATGATCATAGCAGAACGCTATGAGATATTAGGAAAAATTGGTACCGGCGGAATGGCGGACGTATACAAGGCAAAAGACCATAAGCTGAATCGGTTTGTTGCTGTAAAAGTTCTTAAGCCGGAATTCAGAGAGGATACGACGTTTATCCGCAAGTTTAAAAGTGAGGCTCAGGCTGCAGCAGTCCTGACACATCCGAATATAGTGAATGTATTTGATGTTGGTGACGATAACGGAGTTTATTACATTGTTATGGAGCTTATTGAGGGAATTACTCTCAAGGAGTACATTTCCAAAAAGGGAAAGCTTTCTGTAAAAGAAGCAACCAGTATTGCAATCCAGGTCTCCATGGGACTGGAAGCTGCACACAGCCATGGGATTGTACATCGTGATGTAAAACCGCAGAATATTATCATTTCCATGGATGGAAAGGTAAAAGTAACAGATTTTGGTATTGCAAGAGCCGCTTCTTCCAATACCATAAGCTCAAATGTAATGGGATCTGTTCATTACAGTTCACCGGAACAGGTCAGAGGCGGATACAGTGATGAGAAGAGTGATATTTATTCACTGGGTATCACAATGTATGAAATGGTTACAGGGAAGGTTCCTTTTGACGGAGATACCACAGTAGCTATTGCTATCAAACATCTTCAGGAAGAGATTGTTCCTCCAAGTATTTATACACCGGAGCTTCCCCACAGTCTGGAGCAGATCATTCTGAAATGTACACAGAAAAGCGTGGATCGCCGTTATCAGAATATGGAGGATGTGATCGCAGATCTGAAGCATTCTCTGATCGATCCACAGGGAGATTTCGTAACGCTGACGTCTGTGGATAACGAAGCAAAAACAGTTGTGATCTCAGATAAGGAGCTTGGCGAGATCAAACATATGCCGAAGCAGATCGCAAAGTCAGAACCTGAGGCTCTGGAAGAAGAAATCAATGAAACAGATTATGATGATGAGCCGGAAGTGAAAAAGCACAGGAAGAAATCAGATAAGCCTGAGAAAAAGAAAAAAGGAGGCGGACATGGGCTGACTATTGTAATGCTTCTGATGGGTGTTGTGATTCTGATAGCAATCATTCTGGTCGCAGGAAAGGCGTCCGGACTTATTGGAAGTAACAATGATACAGACAAAAAAACTGAGGCTCAGGATACATCGGAATCAGATGATGACGGAATGATAACTGTGCCGAATCTGGTAGGAAAAACAGAGGATGAAGCAAAGAATATCACAAAGGATATGAAACTGGGTATTCAGCCTATGGGCGAGGAGGCTTCAAATCAGGCAAAAGGAACCATTTCTTCACAGGATATTCCAAAGGGAAGTAAAGTAGAGCAGTATACGACCATTAAGTATTATATCAGCAAGGGTGCGCAGAAGATCACAATTCCGGATGTGGATGGACAGACCGGAGTAGACGCACAGCAGACTCTGGAAGATATGGGATTAACTGTTGAGATACAGAAAGAATACAGTGAATTAAATGATGATGGTACTCCGGTTACAGATCCGGGATATGCAGTCTCCACAACTCCGGCAGCCGGAAACTCTGTTTCAGCAGGGGACAGCGTAACACTGATTGTCAGTCGAGGCGTGGACTATGGAGACAGTGTGGAGGTTCCAAGTGTTGTCGGAATGACAAAGAATGATGCAGTTACTACTTTTGGCAAGTTCCTCAATGTGGAAGTAAAAGAGGAAAAGAGTACAGAGGTGGCAGAAGGAGAAGTAATTTCACAGGAACCGGAAGCCGGAAACTGGGAAGATCCGGATAATGTAAATGTTGTGATCACAGTAAGTACCGGAGATCAGGAACCTTCGGCTCAGAGTGACAGCGCAGATACTGCTGCATCATCTGATGCTCCGGCACAGACAGCAGATAACAGTGCGGCGGCAGCAGCCGGGGAAGTATGGAAATGTACACAGACTCTGAATACTCCGTCAGGATATTCCGGAGGTCCGGTACGTCTGGAACTGATCCAGAATGTAAACGGAACACCGACTGCTTCAGTTGTTCTGGAAGATCAGGTAATCCAGTTCCCGTATGATCTGAATATCACAGGTGCACCTGGTATCAGCGAGGGTACTTTGTATCTGTCTGAACAGATTAACGGCACTTATAAGGAACTCGGAAATTATTCTATTACATTTGCTAAGGCTGAATGATCCATGCAGGGAAAGATAATCAAAGGAATTGCAGGATTTTATTACATCTATGCAGAAAATGATGAGATTTATGAATGCAAGGCAAAGGGAATATTCAGAAAAGATAAACAGAAACCTCTTGTAGGGGATAATGTGGAGATAGAGGTTTTGGATGAACAGGAGAAGGAAGGCAGTGTGACTGCCATCCTTCCCAGAAAAAATTCATTGATCCGTCCGGCCGTTGCCAATGTGGATCAGGCTTTTGTGATTTTTGCGATGGAGAGTCCGAAACCTAATTTTATGCTGCTTGACCGTTTTCTGATCATGATGGAGAAAGAGAATGTTCCGGCTGTTATATGTTTTAACAAGAAAGATCTTGCAAAACAGGAAGAACTGGAGTTTTTATATGAAACTTATAAGAGCTGTGGATATGATGTGATTTTTTCCAGTACTTTTAATGGAGAGGGACTGGATGAGATACATGAGATCCTGAAAGGAAAAACAACTGTAGTTGCAGGACCTTCCGGTGTAGGAAAATCTTCAATCACCAATGCACTGCAGGAAAATGTACAGATGGAAACCGGGGAGATAAGTAAGAAGTTGAAACGTGGAAAGCATACCACGCGTCATTCTCAGGTGATACCGGTGGGACATGATACTTATCTGATGGATACACCGGGATTTTCTTCTTTATATCTGACAGATATAGAAGAACAGGAACTTAAGGCATATTTTCCAGAATTTCGCAGATATGAAGAACAGTGCAGGTTTCAGGGATGCAGACATATCCATGAACCGGACTGTGGCGTGAAAGCAGCATTGGCAGAGCATAAGATCAGCCAGCTTCGCTATGAAGATTATCTGGGACTTTATAATGAATTAAAAGAGAAAAGGAGATTCTAATTATGTATCAGTTGTGCCCTTCTATTTTATCGGCAGATTTTAACCGTTTGGGCGAACAGATCAAAACCCTGGAAAAAGAGGGGATTGAATGGCTTCATATTGATGTTATGGATGGTGATTTTGTACCGAGTATTTCTTTTGGAATGCCGGTGATAAAGTCTATCCGAAAGGAATCAAAGTTGTTTTTTGATGTACATCTCATGGTTACAGAGCCTGAGAGATATATCAGAGATTTTGTGGAATGTGGGGCAGATTCCATTACAGTACATGCGGAGGCATGTGAAGATCTTGAGAGAACTATTGAACAGATCAGGGAAGCAGGTGTGAAGGTGGGGGTTTCCATCAAACCGGCTACACCTGTAAATGATATAAGCCATATGCTCAGCGATGTGGATATGGTTCTGATCATGACTGTACAGCCGGGATTTGGCGGTCAGAAGTATATGGAAGAATGTACGGAGAAGATCAGGGAAGTACGTGAACTGATCGAGGCCGAGAATCTGGATGTAGATGTTCAGGTTGATGGTGGCATCAATGATGAGACAATGGAGACAGTGCTCACAGCAGGTGCAAATCTGTTGGTAGCAGGTTCTTATGTTTTCAACGATGATCTGGCAAAAAATGTAAAACATGCCAGAGAACGAATGGATGAGATCATAAGAAGGATTGACTGAGGAAGAGCATGATAGATACGATAATTGTAAGCGGGGGCAATATCCACAGTGATTTTGCCCTCGATTTTTTAAAAAAGAATGAAGCCTGTCTGATTGCAGCTGATAAAGGGCTGGAATTCTTTCTGGAGCATCAGCTTTTGCCGGATGCAGTTATTGGAGATTTTGACAGTCTGTCTGAAGATGGAAAAAAATTCCTGGAAATTCAGGAAGAAAAAAGTATGGACAGTGAAATTCCCTATGGGGGAATGAATGAGTGGAAAGTGCAAAAAGGCTTTAGAAATGAGATAAAAGAAATAAAAGTTATCCGCCTGAGACCGGAAAAAGATGATTCAGATACACAGTCTGCCATGAATTATGCGATCAGGACCGGTGCAAAAGAGATAGTGATCTTTGGTGTGACAGGAAACAGAGTAGACCATCTGATGGCGAATTTCGGACTCCTTATCCTGGCACAAAACCAGGGGGCAGAAGTAACACTTGTGGATCGGTATAATTATATGAAGCTTATTTCAGACGGAACAGTTCTGAAAAAGTCAGAACAGTTTGGAAAATATGTGTCATTTTTTCCATTTGGAGGAAATGTGACAGATCTGACTCTGGAAGGATTTAAATATTCACTTGACCATTATCGCCTGACAACAGCAGACAGTGGACTGACAGTGAGTAATGAGATTGTCAGTGAAAAGGCAAAAGTTACCTATCAGTCTGGAACATTGCTTATGATCATGTCGCGGGATTAAGCGTGTCGCGGTAATACCGCACTTGCACATAATAAGTGGTTATGCTAGAATAATGAAAGTACAGTAAAAACATCTGAAAATACCGTAAAATCAATACATTTAAAGGAGATATTTAGAGATATGAAATTAGGAATCGTCGGATTACCCAATGTTGGAAAAAGTACATTATTTAATTCATTGACAAAGGCAGGCGCAGAATCTGCAAATTATCCATTCTGTACCATTGACCCTAATGTAGGTGTTGTTACAGTGCCGGATGAGAGACTGAAGCTTCTCGGAGACTTTTATCATTCTAAGAAAGTGACACCTGCTGTAATTGAATTCGTAGATATTGCAGGACTTGTAAAGGGAGCATCCAAAGGAGAAGGTCTTGGAAACCAGTTCCTTGCAAATATCCGTGAGGTAGATGCAATCGTTCATGTAGTCCGCTGCTTTGAAGATTCCAATGTTATCCATGTAGATGGAAGTATTGATCCTATCCGTGATATTGAAACTATTAATCTGGAGCTGATCTTCTCAGACCTTGAGATCCTTGAGAGAAGAATTGCAAAAGTTACAAAAACAGCACGCATGGACAAAGAGGCTGCCAAGGAGCTTGATTTCCTTCAGAAGGTAAAAACACATCTGGAAGATGGCAAGATGGCAATCACTATGGAAATGGAAAATGAAGATGAAGAAGCCTGGATGTCTACTTATAATCTGCTTACCTGGAAGCCTGTGATCTATGCAGCAAACGTAGCAGAAGGAGATCTGGCTGATGACGGTGAAAGCAACAGCCATGTACAGGCAGTGCGCAAATATGCGGCAGAGCAGAACAGTGAGATTTTCGTTATCTGTGCAGAAATCGAAGAAGAGATCTCTGAACTGGATGATGATGAGAAGAAAATGTTCCTGGAGGATCTGGGACTGACAGAATCAGGACTTGAGAAACTTGTAAAAGCAAGCTATCATCTCCTTGGACTGATGAGTTTCCTTACTTCAGGTGAGGATGAGACAAGAGCATGGACGATTAAAATCGGAACAAAGGCTCCGCAGGCAGCAGGTAAGATCCATACAGATTTTGAAAGAGGATTTATTAAAGCTGAGGTTGTAAATTATCAGGATCTTCTGGACTGTGGTTCCTATGCAGGTGCCAGAGAGAAAGGTCTTGTAAGAATGGAAGGTAAAGAATACGTTGTACAGGATGGAGATGTGATCTTATTCCGATTCAATGTATGATGAACAGGTGATTTATGGAAATGTCGATACGTTTTCCGGGACTTGGCCTGGTCTTTGATTATGTGCCACGCTCATTTCAGATATTTGGAATGGAATTTACCATATATGGAGTACTGATTGCTGTGGGTGCTCTTCTTGGAATGGGACTTGTGACACTTGAAGCGAAACGAAATGGGGAAGATCAGAACAGGTATCTCGATATGATACTTATCTCCCTGCTGGTTTCAGTGGCAGGTTCCAGATTATTTTATGTGGCTTTTTCATGGGGATTTTATAAAGAAAATCTGAATGCCATACTGGACTTTCGAAATGGTGGTTACGCTTTATATGGTGGTCTGCTCTTTGGATTTCTTGCGGCAGCGGTATTTTGCAGGATTACCAAAACGTCATTCTGGCAGAGTGCCGATATTGCGTGTCCCGGAATACTTCTGGGACAGGCTATAGGGCGCTGGGGTAACTTTTTTAACAGAGAGTCTTTCGGAGAATATACAGATCTGCCATGGGCAATGCAGATACCGGTTTCAGCTGTGCGGTCAGGAGAAGTTTCGGGAGCAATGAGAGATAATCTGTTGACCATAAATGGGATTTCATATATTCAGGTTCAGCCGATTTTTCTTTATGAAAGTCTGTGGTGTCTGCTGCTATTTCTGCTGTTGATGGCCATGCGCCGAAAAAAGAAATATGAAGGCGAATTGTTTATGATCTATCTGGCAGGTTATGGTCTGGGAAGGTTTTTCTTTGAATGGTTCAGAACAGATAAGCTTTATATTCCGGGGACAAAAGTGGGGATTTCGCTGGTAATTTCCGCTATATTATTTGCTGTTTTTATGCCTGTAGTGATCATACGCAGAGTGATGGCACAGAAAAGAGATACTATACGCCGGCAGAGGAAAAAAAGATTTCTGGATGAGTCAGTGAAAGAAAAACAGATGTTTCCTGAGACTTCTGAAATGAAACCGGAACCGGAAATCCGGCCGGAGATGGATGAACAGGTAAAGCCAGATGTGGGAACTTCTCCCACAAATTCAAAAGAAGAACAGTAAAAAAACATATATCTGAAAGATAAGTGGGTTGAAAGTGGAAATTCAACCCACTTTTTGTGTATAAAAGCCCATTTTTCTCGTAAAAATAAGGTTGTTTCATAAATGTTAACAGAGTTCTAAATTTTAAAAATCTTTTTCTCCCCCTTGTTTTTTCAGCCTAAATAGTTTAGAATAAGCACATAAGTGGTAGAAAGTGGTGAATAGTGGTGGTGAGTGGGGAATAACGGCAGAGTCCATTACCACCTGAGAAATCTGAAGGGGAGATTCAGATTTTGCGAGAGTAGGTGAGTAACATGTTCATGGGAGAGTATAACCACACGATCGACGCGAAGGGGCGTCTGATCATTCCTTCTAAATTCAGGGAGCTCTTAGGGGAAGAGTTTGTTCTGACAAGAGGGCTTGATGGCTGTCTTTACATTTATCCGATGGATGAATGGGAATCCTTTGAAATGAAGCTCAGATCTTTACCACTTACAAATAAAAATGCCAGAACTTTTTCACGATTCTTTGTAGCTGGAGCAACTACATGTGAACTGGACAGGCAGGGACGAATCCTTGTACCGCAGACATTGCGCGAATTTGCCGGTCTGGAGAAAGATGTGGTTCTGACAGGTAATCTGGACAGAATTGAAGTTTGGAGCAAAGAAAAATGGAATGAGATCTGTGATTATGATGACATGGACAGCATTGCAGAGAGCATGCAGGACATGGGAATCACAATCTGACAGGTCTCGTTTGAAGTATCTTGCAAAGTAAATCCAGACAGGAGACGGAGATGGAATTTAAACACAAATCTGTATTACTGGAAGAGACCATTGAAGGTTTGGATATCAAACCGGACGGAATCTACGTGGATGGTACTTTAGGAGGTGCAGGGCATGCCGGTGAGGTATGCAGGAAACTTTCTGCCAAGGGGAGATTTATTGGCATAGATCAAGACCAGGATGCGATAATTGCTGCGAGTGAGAGGTTAGCCCCCTATAAACAGGCGACGATCATTCGCAGCAATTATTGTTACATGGTACAGGAACTGGCAGCAAGAGGCATCTATAAAGTCGACGGGATTCTCCTTGATCTTGGAGTATCTTCCTATCAGCTTGACAATGAAGAACGCGGTTTTACCTACAGGGTAGATGCACCGCTCGATATGCGCATGGACCAGCGCCAGACGCAGACAGCCGGCGATATTGTCAATGGCTATGAAGAAAAAGAGTTATACCGTATTATTCGTGATTACGGTGAAGATAAATTTGCAAAAAATATTGCAAAACATATTGTTGCCGCCAGACAGGTGAAACCGATCACAACCACCGGAGAACTGACAGAGATCATCAGAGAATCCATTCCCATGAAGATGCAGGTGAAGTCAGGACATCCGGCCAAGAGAACTTTTCAGGCAATCCGTATTGAGCTTAACAGAGAGCTCGATGTGCTGCGGGATTCTCTGGATGGAATGATCGATATCCTTGATGATGGCGGAAGACTTTGCATTATCACTTTTCATTCTCTGGAGGACAGAATTGTAAAGACGATTTTCAGAAAAAATGAGAATCCGTGTACCTGCCCTTCAGATTTTCCTGTATGCGTATGCGGGAAGAAATCCAAAGGAAAAGTGATCACAAGAAAGCCGATTCTTCCGGGGGAGACAGAGATGGAAGAGAATCCGCGTTCCAAAAGTGCAAAGCTTCGGATTTTTGAGAGAGTATTATAATTAGAGAGGCATGAAATGGCGAGAACGACCAGGAGTGAAACAGCAAGAAGAAGCAGAACCAGTGCCAGAACAAACAGAGGAATGTATGTTGACGGAAATACGGTCAGACGTCTTGCAGAAGTTCCGGAGAGAAAGAGGCAGCCGGGAAGACAGAATCCGGGAAGGCAGCAGACCAATCGAAACCGAAGAGTGCAGGCGAGTCCTGCGCAGGTACCAAGGCAGAAACATCAGTTGAGTAAAGAAGCACAGAAGAACAGGCAGAAGGCGACTGCAATGAACTGGGGATTTGTAGCGTTTCTGGCAGTTGTATGTGTGGCGATATTATTCTGCTCTGTGAAATATCTTCGTTACAAATCAGAGATTACCGCAAAGATGAGTACAGTTGCATCTCTTGAGGAGGAACTGGCAGATTTAAAAGAAGACAATGATGCATATTACAGCCAGGTGACATCAAATGTGGATCTGAATAAGATTAAGCAGACTGCATTGGGAAGACTGGGGATGAAATATCCGTCAGATGATCAGACAGTAACCTATTCTACATCGGGTAACAGCTATGTAAGACAGTATCAGGATATACCAGATTCAAAGTAGGTGATTAATTGAGCAATACGGGAAGAAAGAGTCGAAGAAGACCACAGAGAAAAATAAATCAAAACATGAAAGAAAAGCTGCTGATATTGTTTGGAATTGTGTTACTGCTTCTGGTAATATTAGTGCTGAGAATTACTTATATTAATGCTACCAGTGGAAGCAAATACAAAAAACAGGTGTTAAGTCAGGCACAGCAGAAATATGAGAGCCAGGTACTGCCGGCAAAGAGAGGCGATATTTATGACAAGAACGGAAATATACTGGCTACCAGCAATAAAGTTTATAATGTGATCCTAGACTGTAAAACTGTAAATTCAGATGAGGACTATGTAGAGCCAACAATACGTGCCTTAAATGAGGTGCTGGGGATTGATGAAGAAACAGTGCGTTCTCTTTTGGCCGATTCAAGAACCAGCCAGAGTCAGTATCAGGTACTGACAAAACAGCTGTCTATGGACAAAAAGAAAGAATTTGAAAAATATAAGGCAGAGGATGAAGATTCCGGTCTTACTAAAGCGCAGGCAAAGGAACGGGCAAATATCAAAGGCGTCTGGTTTGAAGAGGATTATCTGAGAAGTTACCCGTTTAATGAAACAGCATGCGATACAATTGGTTTTGCACTGGACAGAGATGTGGCAGATATCGGACTGGAAGGGTACTATAACAGCACACTGACAGGCGTAGACGGAAGACAGTATGGGTATATCAATGATGATTCAGATGTGGAGCAGACCATTATTGCTGCGGTGAATGGAAAAAGCATTCAGACCAGCATTGACATCGGTGCACAGCAGATTGTTGAGAAATATGTTAATGGATTTAAAGAGGCAATGGGGGCCAAGAATATAGGTGTCATTGTTGAAAATCCGTCCACCGGTGAGATTATTGCCATGGATGGTGGTGACCGTTATGATCTGAATAATCCGAGAGATCTTTCCGCTGTATATACAGAAGATGAAATCAAAGCGATGAATGATGTGGAAACAGTGGAGGCTCTGAATGGTATGTGGAGTAATTTCTGCGTCACAGATGCCTATGAGCCGGGATCTGTTGTAAAGCCGATCGTCATGGCTTCTGCATTGGAAAAGGGTGCGATACAGGAAACAGATACATTTGTATGCGATGGATCGCAGACTTTTGGAGATACTATGATCAAGTGTGCGGTTTATCCGAGCGCACATGGCACAGAGACACTGGGAGAGGTAATTGCAAACTCCTGTAATGATGCAATGATGCAGATTGGTGCCAAGATGGGAGCTACTCAGTTTATCAAAGCACAGAGTCTGTTTAATTTCGGAACAAGGACAGGGATTGACCTGCCGAATGAAGGCGCAGGTATTATCCATACTAAGGACAGTATGGGGGAAACAGAACTTGCATGTTCTGCTTTTGGACAGGGTTTTACCTGTACCATGATCCAGGAAATCAATGCGATGAGTTCCGTTATCAATGGCGGATATTATTATCAGCCGCATCTTGTGACAAAGGTTCTTGACAGTAATGGCGGAACTATAAAAACAATCTCGCCGATACTTCTGAAGCAGACGATTTCCTCCAGGATTTCCAGTGATATCAGAAGCTATATGGCATTGAGTGTACAGCAGGGTACCAGCCGTCATTCCAAAGTGCAGGGTTACAGTTCAGGCGGTAAAACAGGTACAGCGGAGAAATACCCGCGAGGAAACGGAAAATATCTGGTTTCTTTTATTGGATTTGCTCCTGTAGATGACCCGGCTGTGGTAATTTATGTAGTTGTAGATGAACCGAATGTAGAGGATCAGGCAAACAGTACTTATCCGCAGTATATTGCACAGGGAATCCTTTCGGAGCTTCTTCCGTATCTGAATGTAGTGCCGGATGAATCTGAAGATGGAACAGTGCCGGAGACAGAATTGTGGGAAGGGTTTAAGGGACATTTAAAGAGTACTTCCATATCGGACAGTGAACTTGACAGTGACGGTAATCTGGTGGATGCAGATGGCAATCTGATAGACTGGGATGGAAACCGGATTGATGAAAACGGATATCTGCTGGATGCCAATGGAGATCACATATTGGATGAGGAAGGCAATTATAAGATGTCTACAAATCTTGTCAGTGCTTCGGGAAGTACGGATGCAGATTCTTCAGGAGATGCAGTATCCAATCCTGATGCACCTGCACCTCTGGAGGATGATGAAGCTGAGACGACTGAGGATAATGACGAAGAGACAGACGGTATTACCAATGAAGAAGCAGGTCTGGAATAAAAACGTATAGTTATAGCTCCGCAGAGAATGGTCATATATTGTTATGACAATCTCTGCGGAGCTTTTTTTATGAAAAAAAATATGACGTTTCACAAGAGAAAAATATGGGTGGTATTACTCTGCTGTATTTTAATGATGACAGGCCTTATCGGAAGACTGGTATATCTTATGTGTTTCAGATCAGACTATTATTATAAGAAAGCAAAAGAACTTCACGAAAGAGAGAGAGAGATCAAAGCGGCCAGAGGGGAGATTCTGGATGCAAGGGGAAAAGTTCTGGCATCAAACAGGACGGTATGTACAATCTCTGTGATCCACAGTCAGATTAAAGAACCTGAAAAAGTAATCGCCCTGCTGTCTGAAAAACTGAAAATAGATGAGGCAGAAGTGAGAAAAAGAGTGGAGAAAATCTCTTCCATAGAAATAGTAAAGACAAATGTGGAAAAAAGTACAGGTGATGAGATAAGAGAGTGCAGTCTGGCAGGGGTGAAAGTTGATGAGGATTATAAGCGTTACTATCCATGTGGAAGTCTGGCTTCAAAAGTCATTGGCTTTACGGGAGGTGATAATCAGGGAATTATCGGTCTGGAAGTGAAATATGAAGAAATCCTGAGGGGACAGCCGGGTAAAATCCTGACAACAACAGATGCCAGGGGTGTGGAAATTGATAAATTGGGTGAGACAAGGGAAAAACCGATAGAGGGGAAAAGCCTGATGATCAGCCTTGATGTAAATATTCAGGAATTTGCGCAGCAGTCAGCTTTGAAAGTAATGGAGGAAAAGCAGGCAGAACGTGTATCTATCCTGCTGATGAATCCACAGAACGGCGAAATATATGCATGTGTCAATGTGCCGGAATTTGACCTGAATGATCCTTTTACCCTGACAGATGATCTGAATATGCAGTTAAATGAATCCGGGATAACAATACCGTCGGAAGATCACAATGAACAAAGTGAACTGGCAGTGCAGACAGCATCAGGAAAAACAAATACAGAAAGAAAGCAGGAATTACTGAATCAGATGTGGAGAAATCCCTGTCTGAATGATACTTATGAACCGGGCTCTACATTTAAAATCATCACCATGGCAGCCGGACTGGAGGCTGGTGTTGTTTCACCTGGGGACCGTTTTTATTGTCCCGGATATAAAGTGGTGGAGGATCGCAGAATCCACTGTGCAAAAAGAACAGGACATGGATCCCAGAATTTTGTGGAAGGTGCACAGAATTCCTGTAACCCTGTGTTTATAGAGGTGGGGCTTCGCCTTGGGGTAGAACGTTATTATAAGTATTTCAGACAGTTTGGACTTCTGGATAAAACCGGGACAGATCTTCCGGGAGAGGCAGGAACTATTATGCATCAGAAGAAAAATATGGGAGAAGTGGAACTGGCAACGGTTTCTTTTGGACAGTCTTTTCAGATTACGCCTGTTCAGCTGGCTGCAACAGTAAGTTCACTTATAAACGGAGGCAGACGGGTGACACCGCATTTTGGAGTCGCAGTGTTAAATCCTGACAGAACAGAGGGTGAGAAACTGATTTTTCCGGTAAAGGAAGGAATTGTCTCTGAAGAGACTTCGAAGGAAATAAGAGAAATCCTGGAAACAGTAGTATCTCAGGGCTCCGGAAAAAATGCAAAAATTGAAGGATATGCCATCGGTGGGAAAACTGCCACTTCTCAGACACTGCCAAGAAGTGCAAATCGTTATATTTCCTCTTTTTTGGGATTTGCACCTGCAGAAGATCCGCAGATACTGGGACTGTGTATTATTCATGATCCGAAAGGAATCTATTATGGAGGGACAGTAGCTGCACCTGTGATACGTGGTATTTTTGAGAATATCCTGCCATATCTTGGAATTGAAAAAAGTGATGTTTCTGATTTTTCTGCAGAAGGCAATTAGGGAAATTCCGCAGGCAGGGTTGATAAATAAGCAAAAAAGCCTTATACTAAAAGAAATCTGAAAGTAAAAAACTTTCAGGAAAAAACAAAAGAATGAACGAGGTGTAAGATGGAATTTCAAGTTGTAATCCCTGTGCTGATTTCTTTTGCAATCAGCGTTGTATTAGGACCGGTCATCATTCCTTTTCTTCGGAGACTGAAGATGGGCCAGACAGAAAGAACAGAGGGCGTACAGTCCCATTTAAAGAAAGCAGGAACACCTACAATGGGTGGAGTGATCTTTCTGATCGCCACAGCGATAACTGCATTATTTTATGTAGGGGATTATCCGAAGATCATTCCGGTACTGTTCCTGACTCTTGGATTTGGAATTATCGGATTTCTGGATGATTATCTGAAGGTTGTGCTGAAACGCTCAGACGGACTGCTGCCATGGCAGAAATTTTTACTTCAGGTAGTTCTGACTGCGATTTTTGTATTTTATATTGTTAAGTATACAGATATCTCACTGACTATGAGAATCCCATTCTGGAGCGGACATTTCCTGAATCTTGGATGGCTGGCAGTTCCGGTTCTTTTCTTTGCTGTGATCGGTACTGTGAATGGAGTTAATTTTACGGATGGTCTGGATGGTCTTGCTTCCAGTGTGACTCTGATCGTTGCAGTATTTTTTACAGTAGTTTCTATTGGAATGAAATCGGGGATCGAGCCGATCACAGGTGCAGTTGTGGGAGGTCTGATGGGATTTCTGTTGTTTAATGTATATCCGGCAAAAGTGTTTATGGGAGACACAGGTTCTCTGGCACTGGGTGGTTTTGTTGCAGGTACGGCTTATGTGATGCAGATGCCGTTATTTATCCTGATCGTGGGTCTGATCTATCTGATCGAAGTACTTTCCGTTATCATTCAGGTAACTTATTTCAAGGCAACACATGGAAAGCGTATTTTTAAGATGGCACCGATCCATCATCATTTTGAGTTATGCGGATGGTCTGAAACACGTGTAGTTGCGGTATTCTCAGTTATTACAGCGGTTATGTGTATGGTCGCACTGCTGGCACTGTAAGATTTTGGCTAAGCAGATTTCAGCGTTATGCTGATAAAAGGGAGGAAAATTATTATGGAATTACAGGGAAAAAAGGTACTTGTATTCGGTTCCGGAAAAAGCGGAATCGGAGCATCTGACCTTCTGGCAAAGGTAGGAGCATTTCCGGTTATCTATGACGGAAATGCCGAAACAGATAAAGACGCAGTTGTACATAAAACAGATGGGACATATCCGGTCACTGTATATGCAGGAGAACTTCCGAAAGAAGTACAGGACAGTCTTGATCTGGTAGTTTTAAGCCCCGGAGTGCCGACAGATCTTCCACTTGTAAAGAGTTTTTATGAGCAGGGGCTTCCGGTATGGGGAGAGGTGGAACTGGCATACAGAGTAGGTGACGGTGAAGTGCTTGCCATCACAGGAACAAACGGAAAAACTACTACAACAGCACTTCTTGGAAAAATTATGCAGGATGCACGTGAGTCTGTTTTTGTAGTCGGCAATATCGGAACCCCATATACTTCCAAAGCACTGGAGATGAAGCCAAACTCTGTAACTGTTGCAGAAATCAGCAGTTTTCAGCTGGAAACGATTGATGAGTTTGCACCAAAGGTATCTGCAATCCTGAATATTACAGAGGACCATCTGAACCGTCATCATACAATGGAAGAGTATATACGTGTGAAAGAACTGATCACTGAGAATCAGGGTACAGAAGATGTATGCGTGCTGAATTATGAAGATGAGGTTCTGCGTGAGTTTGGAAAACATCTGACTCCACGAGTGGTATATTTCTCCAGCGGACGTAAACTGGATGAGGGAATTTATCTGGATGGAAATAAAATCATCCTGAAGGACGGAGAAAAAGAAATCGAAGTAGTTAAGACAGAAGATCTGAAGCTTCTTGGAAAACACAATTTTGAGAACGTTATGGCCGCAGTTGCAATGGCTTACTACGATGGAGTATCCTTGGACAGCATCCGTAAGAGCATCTGTGAATTTACAGCTGTTGCACACAGAATCGAATATGTGACAGAGAAAAAAGGCGTTGTATATTATAATGATTCCAAAGGAACTAACCCGGATGCGGCAATTAAAGGAATCCAGGCAATGAACCGTCCGACACTTCTGATCGGCGGCGGTTATGATAAACAGTCCGGTTATGATGAATGGATTGAGGCATTTGACGGAAAGGTACGTTATTTGGTGCTGATCGGTCAGACAAAGGAGAAAATCAAAGAAGCTGCTGAGAAACATGGTTTCCATGACATCATCCTCTGCGAAGATCTGAAAGAGGCAGTAAAGGTATGTGAGGAGAAAGCACAGCCTGGAGATGCTGTTTTGCTTTCTCCCGCATGTGCAAGCTGGGGACAGTTTGATAACTATGAACAGCGTGGAGATATGTTCAAGGAATATGTAAGAAATCTGTAGAATATCTATAAGTAAGAATTATAGCTGTCCGGCAGAGAAAGACGAAGCTGCAGTGACCGGCTATAGATAATTTTGCGGAGAAACAGATGGCGCGAAAAAGAGCGACAGATTTATCAAAAACAGATATGACGATGCTGGTACTGATAGTACTGCTTGTGATTTTTGGCCTGGCAGTATTATTCAGTTCCAGTGAATATAATGGCAGAGTACGTTTCGGCGACTCTGCCTGTTATTTTAAGAAACAGTTATTTGCCACAGCATTGGGTATGGGAGTGATGTATATGGTTTCTTCCATTGATTATCATTTTTTTCTGAGGCTGGGACCGGTGGCATATCTGATTTCAATGTTTTTGTCCGGCGCAGTACTTTTTGTAGGTCAGGAGATCAACGGCTCAAAAAGATGGCTGAATCTTGGACCTTTATCTTTTCAGCCTTCAGAGTTTGCGAAAGTTGCTGTAATCCTTTTTCTTGCATGGCAGATCGAGCGTACAAAAAAAGCAACCAGGGGCTTTGGATTTATGTGCAGGACAATATTGACCCTGCTGCCGATCATTGGTCTTGTAGGTTCAAATAATCTGAGTACAGCAATCATTATTCTGGGTATCGGTGGAATTCTGATTTTTGTATCCAATCCGGGATATCTGGAATTTATCGGGCTTGGCAGCGCAGGTGCAGGTTTCATAGCTGTTTTTCTTGCTGCAGAGAGTTATCGTCTGGAACGTCTTGCAATCTGGAGAAATCCGGAGAAATATGAAAAAGGATTTCAGACGATCCAGGGATTGTATGCCATCGGCAGCGGGGGGATATTCGGGAGGGGGTTTTGGAAAACCACTGCAAT
>OAVB01000606.1_pt1 | contig 27980 bp, 24 predicted proteins | sample 1516871 | NCBI WGS metagenome assembly OAVB01 (sample SAMEA2580069, study PRJEB22360) | human gut metagenome | biome: human gut; feature: human-associated habitat; material: faeces | place: Denmark | collected 2008/2010 | reverse complement strand
AAAGACGTGCGCATATGCTTGTGAAGACGGGTTCTTACTGCTTTGCAGGGTAATTTTTTTCAATAAGCTCTCTGAATTTCCTGAGAGCGTCGCTTCTGTGGCTCACCTGATTTTTTTCATCGGCGGAAAGCTCCGCAAAGGATCTGTCGCCGAACATGAAGATAGGGTCATAACCGAAGCCGTTGGTTCCACGCTTTTCGTAGCCTATCTTGCCCTCGCAGGCGCCTGAAACTATATTTTTATTGCCGTTTTCGTCAATGTAGCAGATGCAGCATCTGAATCGGGCTGTGCGCTTGTCATCCGGGACGTTTTCAAGCTCGGAGAGAACTCTTGCGCAGCGCTTGCCCTCCTCCGCATATCTGGCGGAGTATATTCCGGGAGCGCCGTTCAGGGCATCAACTTCAAGTCCGCTGTCATCGGAAATGACAGGTAGGTGGAACATATCGTAAATTGCCTTTGCTTTGAGATAAGCGTTTTCCTCAAAGGTAGTTCCTGTTTCCTCTACCTCGATGTTTGCGCCGGCTTCCGACTGGGATATTACATCAAAGCCCATAGGCTCCAGAATCTCACGGAATTCTCTCAGCTTGTTTTTGTTGTTTGAAGCTAATATCAGTTTCATATATGACCTCGTTTACTTTTCTTCATCGTCTTTTTTCTTCTTGCCGAAGGTAATTTCCTTAAACAGGAAGCCGAACTTGCCGTCCTTCAGGCTCTTCTTTTCAGGCTCCGCAGGCTGTTCTTCGGTGTCGGGCATGGGTATCTCTTCCTCGGCAGCCTCTGTGGGCATTGCCTCAACGGGGGATTCGTCCATTATTTCCTCAGGCATATCAATGGGAGCAGGTTCTTCATCGAGAACTTCCTCGGTGATTTCGGGGATTTCCTCTTCCTCGGAAGAAGCTTCTTCCTCAGTTTCATCGGCAGGCTGTGCTTCCTCAGCGGTATCTTCCTCAGCCTCGTTTTCATCATCTGTCAGACGTTCATAGTTGCCTGCAAAGTCTGTCTCGGTGGCAAAGAGAGCGTCCGCATAATCCTTTGCGGAAAATTCCATAAGATCGTCTATCTTCTCGCCCACGCCCACAAGCTTTACGGGAATGCCAAGCTCACGGTGAATGGTGATGATTATGCCGCCCTTTGCAGTGCCGTCCAGCTTTGTAAGTACGATACCCGTAATGTCAGCCACTTCCGAGAAAAGCTTTGCCTGATTAACGGCGTTCTGACCTGTGGTAGCGTCAAGCACCAGCAGGGTCTCTATGGAGCAGCCCTCTGCCTGCTGTGAGCAGATTCGGGTTATTTTTTTCAGCTCGTCCATAAGGTTCTTTTTGTTGTGAAGTCTGCCTGCGGTGTCGCAGATAACAACGTCCGCATTTCTTGCCTTTGCGGCTGTGATTGCATCAAACACAACGGAAGCGGGGTCGCTGCCCTCATTGTGCTTTACGATATCCGCACCTGCACGATCCACCCATATCTGGAGCTGGTCGATAGCAGCGGCTCTGAATGTATCGGCGGCGGCAACTATTACCTTTTTGCCCTGATTTGTGAGCTGTGCCGCCAGCTTTCCTATGGTGGTGGTCTTGCCCGCACCGTTTACGCCGATAACAAGCACTACAGACGGCTTTGTGGAAAGGTCAAGCTTCTTGTCCTCGCCAAGCATTTCGGTGATGATGGCTTTCAGCTCGTCTTTTATGAGCATAGGGTCGGTGATGCCCTTTTCCTTGACCTTTTTTCTCAGCTCGGCACAGATATCCACAGAAGTCTGCACGCCGATATCGCACATTATAAGAGTTTCTTCAAGCTCTTCAAAAAAATCTTCATCTATCTTGGTAAACGAATTTATAAGGGAATTGACCTTGCTCATCATCGAGTCTCTGGTCTTTTTGATGCCCTCGGCAATTTTATCGAAAAATCCCATATATGACAGCCTCCTTGAGATAGTGCAGCAGCGCACGCATATATACCTATCTTATATTATAAATAAAAAGCCGCTCCTTTTAGTTAATTTTTTATTAACAAAGGTATTATCAGGCAATTATTTTTTTTACTGATGTGTCAGCTCGCTCTTTATTTTGCCGCACTGGTTGAGATGAAGCAGCTGATGGCGTGTCAGGGGCATAAGGATTATGCCCGCTGCGTCCTTTTGTGTCCAGAAGTCCGCCAAGATCATCACCGAAATATTTCATCGTTACCTCCGGAATGTCTGTTATCTTTTTATCCTGTCATTTGCCAGATAGGGTATTGGCCGGGAATTTTCCTTTTGCAGCCTGCCTATTTTGTCGCAGATAATGTCATACAGATTATCCTCCGTGTAAGCAAGCTTTTCTATATCAACATTTTCATCCGGGCATTTGCTGTTATTATACCTTTGGGCATACAGACCGCATTCCTTTATAAAGTTCATTATGAGGGAAATCTCTTCCTTATCCGCATCTGAAAAAATGCTCTGAGCGTTCAGAGATGATCTGATAAAATCGCAGAAATAAGCATGGTCATAATCCCAGTTGATGTTTCCGTTGTCCTGAGCCTCGCAGCGAAGTGCCTCTGCCGTCGCCGATATCCTCGATGTATCCGTATTGCAGGGAGTAATCCGTGTCAGAAATATCATCTTCCGAAATTTTATCAGATGATTTGTTATCGGAAGTACAGCCGACAGCAGAAAACAAAACGCAGGATAATAAAAGCATTTCCACTGTGCTTCTTAAATGCTTTGATCTGAGCTTCAATATGACCTACCCTTTCAGAATGTTAGTTTATCGGGCAAAAATCATCTTGAATATGTCGCCTGTTCATTGCCAGAATAGTCAAAAAGTCCGTCGTTCTTTTCTTCCAGCGCCTTTATCATGTGATAGGTGTACTCGTTGTAAGGCGTGGGGATACCAAGCTCCCTGCCCATTTTCATAAGCGTACCCGAAAACATATCTATCTCCGTGTGGCGCTTTGCATCAAGGTCCTGCAATGTGGAATATCGTGCAGAGGGCGGAACGGCGCTTCCACGGCTTGATGACTTGTCTGCCTTGCTTATATCTATGCCCTTTGCCGCCGCAATGGCTTCCAGCTCCTGCCTTAGGCCGTCGCTTATAGCCTGCATATGAACGCTGTCACGATAGCAGCCCACACCTGCGCCAAGTATCGCCTGAGGAAGATTGTTGCATACATTCAGCCTGAATTTGCTCCATATCTCCTCTCTGATATATTCGGTGCGGCGGAAGCGGATATCCGTACCCGAGAAAAGCTCTTCCACTGCAAGTACATTTTCGCTGTCAAAAGGCGCTTCCTTTTCGCCGAAAACTATGCCGATAGTGGTCTCAGGGTCAAAGCAGCAGCCGTCAGCTTCATGGTGAGAGGCGACCTTTATAAGCGAGTACAGAATATTTTTGCTGCCTGTTTCCTTTTCGATAAATTCCTCGCTGTCAACGCCGTTCATAAGGCTCATAACTATAGTATTTTCGCCAACGGCTTCACGGATACTTTCCATGGCAGAGGGCAGTGCACCGTATTTCAGCGAAACTATGAGCAGGTCAACTCCGTGAGCTTCCTTGGGAGTCCACACCTGCGGGTGATAGGTCACATGATTTATCGTGCAGCCTTTTTTTAGACGCTCTGCACGCTCACCTTCGGCGATAACGCCTGTTGTGACATCTTTGCGGTCTGCCAGACCCCATATGATATATGAGCCTACAGCGCCTGCACCTAAAACGGCAACAGTCTTTATTTTCATTGGCTTTTACCCTCCTGTTTGGTATGGATTTTTACAGCTTTTTTCTAAAATACAGCACATCGGGCATGGGATTGTGATAATACGGCTTACACTCGGCAAAGCCCAGCTTTTTGTACATATGTATCTCCGACTGCAAGGGGACGATGGTGTCAAGCACCATTTCCTTATATCCCGCCTGCCTTGCGTGAGCGATAAGCTCTTCAATAAGCTTTTCGCCAAGCTTCATGCCACGGCATGAGGGCTTTACATACAGACGCATCATTTCGCAGCGTGTGTCGGAATGTCTGTGATAGGCTATCATTCCAAGGACATCTTCGCCTTCCACAGCCACGAGAAGCTCTCCCTCGGGAGCGGTGTATTTTTTTGTCTATAGTTTTATTGGTGATTAGTATAAGGTCACATACAAGCCGCTTGGTGTATTCGATAATAAGCTCCTTTATTTGTTGTATATAAGGCTTTCCGTCAACTATTTGCATGGCTTTGCTTCCTTATTCAGCTTCAATATCCGCAGGAGGCTGCTCCATTTTCAGCAGTCGGGAAATGCCCTTTTCCTGCATGGTAACGCCGTACATAACGTCCGCCTCTTCCATGGTGCCACGACGGTGAGTTACGGTGATGAACTGAGTAGTGTCGGTAAAATTGCGCAGATAATGTGCGTACTTTGATACGTTCACATCATCGAGCGCCGCCTCGATCTCGTCAAGGATACAGAAAGGCGCAGGCTTTATTTTAAGTATTGCAAAGTAAATTGCGATAGCCACGAAAGCCTGCTCGCCGCCTGAAAGCAGCGACAGATTTTTTATTACCTTTCCGGGAGGTGCAACATTTATCTCGATTCCCGATTCAAGCACATCGTCAGGGTCGGTGAGCACCAGCTCCGCACGGCCGCCGCCGAAAAGCTCGGTGAATATGCGCTTGAAGTTGGCGTTTATCTCCTTGAAGCTTTCCGAAAATCTTGTCTTCATAGTCTCGGTCAGCTCGTCTATAAGCTTTTCCAGCTCACGCTTGGAGCTGTTTATGTCGGAAAGCTGACCCGACATAAACTCGTATCTTTCGGAAACTTCCTTGTATTCTTCAATGGCTGAAAGATTTACCGTGCCCAGATTTCTTATCTTCTGCTTTATGGTGTTGAGGCGTGCGGTTATTTCGCCCTTGTCTGCATCGGGGATAATGAGCGCTGCTGCTTCCGATGGGTATAGCTCGTACTGCTCCGCCATGTCGGAAACTATCTTGTCATAAGCGGACTGAGATGTTTTCCTCCGCTCTTCCAGACGGGTCTTTTCAGCGCCAAGCTTTTCCTTGTCATCGGTGAGCGCTTTTATCTTCTGGCGTATCTCCACAGACTGCCGTTCCTTTTCAAGGTTCTCCGCCTGTGTAAGGGATATCTGCCTGTGGATATCCTCTGTCCTGCTGCCCGAGCTTTCCAGCGCCTTTTCACGCTTTGCGATAAGCTCGTTCTTTTCGGCGATAATGCGGTTCTGCTCCTCGATAGCCATTGCGGACCTGACGGAGCTGTCACCGATGGAGCGGCTCTGCTCTTCCAGAGCCTTTATGCTTTCCTTAACAGCCTCCAGATCCTTTTCCAGAGCCGTTTTCTTTATCTTCATGTCGGACATTTTTGATGAAAGAGAGTCACGGCGGCTTTTCAGCTCGTCCATTATCCTCTTGTCCTCGCCCGACTTTTCCTCTGCGGCGGATATTTCTTGGCAGAGCCTTGCAAGCTCCGCTCCTGCCTTTTCGGCAGCGGCTCTTATATCGCTCAGACGCTTTTCAAAGCGGGCAATGGTCTCCTCGGCATTTTTCCTGCCGTTCACGCTCTGCTCCGCAACCTGTTCGATTCGTTTAAGCTCAGACTCAAAGCGAATCTTATCCTGATCCATTGCACGCAGATAGTCATTTGCCGCTTCTATGTCAATTCGCATCTTGTCCGTCTCAGCCCTTAGAGAGGCAGTGCGGCTTTTCAGCTCATCAAGCTTGCCTGTCAGATCGGTAACTTCGCCGTTCAGCTTTTCAATCTCGTTCTTACGTGTGAGAATGCCTGCGGAGCGGTTTGCGGAACCTCCCGTAAATGAACCGCCTGCATTTACCACCTGACCGTCAAGCGTAACTATCCTGAAACGGTAGCCGTATTTCTTGGCGATATTTCCTGCGCAGTCGATATCCTCCGCAATGACGGTCCTGCCCAGCAAAGAATTGACTATGCCCGTAAATTTCAGGTCATATGTAACGATATCGCAGCCCAGAGCCACAAAGCCCACACAGCCGTCAAGACCGCTTTCGTTGAGCCTGTTTCCCTTTACCGAGGTAATAGGCAGGAATGTGGCACGACCGCCCTTGGTTTCTTTAAGCAGACCGATACCACGCTTCGCAGCATCCTCATTTTCGGTGACGATGTTCTGCAAAGCACCGCCCAGAGCTGTTTCCACCGCAAGGCTGTATTCCGACGGCACGCTGATTATCTGCGCTACCGAGCCGATTATTCCACGTATGCGGCCGTTTTTGCCTGCGCTCAGTACCTGCTTTACCGCATGACCGAAGCCCTCCATGCTGTTTTCAAGGTCACGGAGCAGCCGCATTTTCTGTTCCTTTTCCCTGACTGACATGGTAAGGTCGTTCTGCTCCTTTTCGGCAGCTTTCAGCTTTTCTGTTTTTGAGGCATAAAGCCTGTTCAGACCGCTTATGCGGTTTGTCTGCTCGTCACGCTTTTCAGCCAGCAGCGCAAGACCGTCTGTTACCTCTTTGCGCTCGCTGTCAAGGTTCTGCGCACCTGAAACTATGGTTTCAAGCTGCTTTTCGGCAGCCTGCTTCTGTTCCTCGGCTTCCTTTATCATATTGTCGGAGGTGTTTACGGTGATGTTCAGCTCCGACTGACGGATATACATTTTGTTGAGCTGCTCGCTGTGACCCGAGAACTCCTTTTCAAAGCCGTCCTGCTGTCCCACAGCTTCGGCAAATTCACGCTCCGCATCGGAATATTCCCTGTCAGTGGTGAGGATATCCGCCTCGATGCGCTTTATCTCTTCCAGCTTTTCCTCTGTAAGGCGGCGGTTCTCGCTGTCGGAGAGCTTGGCGCTTTCCATCTGCTTTTCCAGATCCTCGATAGCCTTTCTGCAGTGCTCGATATCGTTTTTGAAAACGGCGATGTCAGAATGGATAGCCGTGTTGGAGCGCTCCTCTTCAAGAACAGCGTTGTTGAGGTTCTCTATGCGGATATTTCCCGCCGCAATGTCCTTGTAAACAATGCGGTATTCTTCTTCAAGGCGGTCGATATCCGTTTCGGTGTTGTTGTATTCGGTAGCGTTGATGAGCACCTTTTCGCCCAGCTCGTTAAGGCGTGTCCTCAGCTCATCAAGCTCGTGCATCCAAACGGTTATTTCCAGCGATTTCTTTTCGTCCGAAAGCTCTATGAACTGCGCAGCCTTTTCCGACTGCTTTCTCAGCGGTTCAACACGGCTTTCCAGCTCGGATATTATATCCGTCAGGCGCAGGATATTGTCCTCTGCCTGAGTGAGCCTGCGCTGCGCTTCCGCCTTTTTGTAGCGGAATTTGGAAATGCCTGCGGCTTCCTCAAAAATGTCACGGCGCTCATTGGATTTTGATGAAACTATCTCCGCAACTCTGCCCTGTCCGATAATGGAGTAGCCGTCCTTGCCCAGACCCGTGTCCATGAAAAGCTCGGTAACGTCTTTCAGGCGCACCTGTGAGCCGTTTATTATGTATTCGCTCTCGCCGCTGCGGTAAAGCTTACGGGTAACGGATACCTCGGGAGCGTCAATGTTCAGCAGCCCTTTATCATTTACAATGTTCAGCGTAACGCTTGCAAAGCCCACAGGCTTTCTCAGCTGAGTGCCCGCAAAAATAACGTCCTCCATTTTCGCTCCTCTGAGAGTTTTGGAGGACTGTTCGCCCAGCACCCACCTTACGGCGTCGCCAATATTTGATTTTCCGCTTCCGTTGGGGCCGACAACGGCGGTTATGCCCTTGCCGAAATCAAGCTTCACCTTGTCGGGGAAGGACTTGAAGCCCTGCAGTTCCAGTGATTTTAAGTACATATATCTGATATCCGCCTTAATATAGTTTGAATATTCTGCCGTTTACCGAAATCACGTTTTCGGGCAGCTCTTTGTTTGTAAGAAATTTAACGTTTCTGTCCGCAAAATATATCCTGTTTGATCTTTTATATCCCGACAGACTGCTTGTGAGCCGTGGGGGAGCCTCGCAGAGGTTTTCGCACTCCGTGAGATTTTCTTCGATTATTTTTCTTATTATTTCCGTTCGTACTATCTCGCCGAAGGCAGGGTGATAAAAGCCTGCCACAGCGTTCTGCTCCACGCCGTCCTCAGCGTGAAGCCCCATGCGTATCACACGGATATTGTTTTTGACAAAGGTGCTGTATATCTCTGCGCACAGCTTTACACACTCATCAAAGGGGTAAAGCTTATATTTTCCCTCTTTGTAAAGCTCCGCAAGCTTTGTTCTCTCAAGTACCGCCACGGGATATATCCTTGCCGTTGCGGGAGCGCATCTGACGATCTCGTTCATTGTGTAAAGCTCGTCATCGGGAGATGAACCGTAAAGCCCCACCATCATCTGGAGACCAAGTTCAAAGCCGTATAACTTTATCATTGCGGCGGAGCGGCGGACGTCCTCGGAGGTGTGGCCACGCATATTCATTTCCAGCACACGGTCATTCATGGACTGTGCGCCCAGCTCGATGGCGGTGACGTGATATTTTTTCAGCAGCATAAGAATTTCCTCGTCAATGCAGTCGGGACGAGTGGAAATTCTTATACCGCAAAAACCGTTTTCGCAGGTGATGTATCTGTCCGCCACTTCAAGCAGGGATATCATGTACTCCCTGTCAATGGCAGTAAAGCTACCGCCGAAAAAGGCGATTTCGGTGTTTCTCCTCTTTTCGGGAGACATATATTCATATGCCCCTCTGATGATATCCTCAGCCTCATCGGGTGAGGGGGCGTGAGCCGTGCTGCTTATGGTGCGCTGATTGCAGAAGGAGCAGGCATTGGGGCAGCCCATGTGAGGGATAAACACTGAGATATTTGCGTGGGACATTACTTTACCTCGCCCATAAGACGGAGAGCTTCCTTTGCAGCCTGCTGTTCAGCCTGCTTTTTGCTGTGACCCTCACCGTGGCCGATAACGTTGGAGTTAAGGCAGACCTCAACGATGAAGTGCCTGTCGTGGTCGGGGCCTGTCTGACCCTTGAGAACGTACTCCACCTTTTCCTCGGGATTTCTCTGGATTATCTCCTGAAGAATGGTCTTGTAATCCTGAAGATTGTTTGCGGTGCTCTTGTCAAGGTCCTTTGGGATAAAGCCCAGCACATATTCTCTTGCGGCTTCCATTCCGCCGTCAAGGAACACCGCTGCGATAACAGCCTCAAATGCGTCGGATACGATAGAGGGGCGTGTTCTTCCGCCTGTGTTTTCCTCGCCTCTGCCAAGAAGAATGTACTGACCCAGAGATATCTGCTTGGAAAATTCATACAGAGCCTTTTCGCATACCAGTGACGCTCTTATCTTTGTAAGGTCGCCCTCGGGCAGATGCTTGAAGTGATTGAACAGATGCTCGGATATTACGATGGAAAGCACGCTGTCGCCCAGAAATTCCAGTCTCTCGTTGGAGTGCCTGCCCTTTTTATATTCATTGGCGTAGGAGGAGTGGGAAAGCGCCTCGTAAAGCAGATCCTTGTTTTTGAAGGTGTAGCCTATCTCTTCCTCGAAGCTTTTCAGCCTTTCGTCAATGTCTGTCTTGTTAACTGTACTCATATCATGCCACGCAGTAACTGCGTGTGCCTCCTTTCTTCCTTACAGAAGTTCCTTTTTAAGAATGATATCGTCCCTGTCGGTTATCTCACGTATCACACGGCATGGATTTCCCGCCGCAAGGCAGTTGTCGGGGATATCCCTTGTTACCACGCTGCCTGCGCCGATAACACAGCCGTTTCCGATGGTAATTCCGCCTGTAATGGTAACATTTGCGGCTATCCGGCAGTTGTTTCCTATAGTTATGGGCTTGCCGTATTCAAGGTCGTAAAGCCGCCGTTTTCGTCCATATCGGGTACAAGCTCTCTGATTATCTCGGCACGCTTTTCTTTCTCGTCCTCAAAGGTGTCATTAAACATTTTGCTCAGCTTGTGAGCCTTTATTCTCAGGTCGGAAAGCTCCTTGTCCGATGGGTCATAGAGCTTTCCTGCCAGCATTTTTTCCTTTTCGGTCATATGCTTCTCCTTTTACGCCTCTGCGTCCTGCTTCTTTACAGCTTCAAGAGAACGGGAAATTTCTTCGATGACTTTTCCGTCAACGCACTTCTTAGCCTGACGGATAGCGTTGTAAAATGCCTTTCCGTTGGAGCTTCCGTGTGCCTTGATAACAGGCTTTGAAACGCCCATGAGAACGCCGCCGCCTACCTCGGTGTAGTCCAGCTTCTTCTTGAAAGCCTTTACCTTTTTCATTATGAGCAGAGCCGCCAGTTTTCCGCTGAGACCGTCGGTGAGCATTCCTTTAAGCTCGCCTGCAAAGAATGAGCCCATGCCCTCGTAAAGCTTCAGTGCGATATTTCCTGTAAATCCATCGGATACAGCAACCTGACAAACACCCTTGGGCATCTCTCTTGCTTCAAGGTTGCCGTAGAAGTTAACGGGAGCATCTTTAAGGAGCTTGTAAGCTTCCTTGTCAAGCTCACGGCCCTTAGTGTCCTCTGCGCCGACGTTCAGCAGACCTACCTTGGGGGACTTTACACCCATTACCTTTTCCATGTAGCAGCTGCCCATGATACCGAACTGCATAAGCATTTCGGGGCGGCAGTCAACGTTAGCTCCGCCGTCCATCAGAATAAGATGGCCGTTTGCGGTGGGGAGGATAGGCGCAAGAGCCGGGCGCTTTATTCCTTTAAGTCTCTTTGCGATAAATGTGGAGCCGACCACCAGCGCACCTGTGCTTCCTGCGGAAACAAAAGCGTCGCCCTTGCCGTCAGCCAGAGCCTGTAAGCCCACAGCCATGGAGCAGTCCTTTCTGCTCTTGATTATCTCGGTAGGCTCTTCGTGGATATCAATAACAGACTCGGTATGTATAATGGATATCTTGTCAAGGCTCAGGTTGTTTTTCTCGGCAGTTTCCCTGATTATCTTCTCATTTCCTGTGAGAGTTACCTCAACACCAAGCTCTGCCACAGCCCTTGCAGCGCCCTCAATAACAGCTAAAGGTGCGTTGTCTCCGCCGAATGCGTCAACGATTATATTCATACTATCATTTCCTTTCATATGCGTTTGTACTTTTTTATTTTTGAACTGAGGAAGCGGCTGAGTTCATCGGCAGCCTCCTTAGAAACAGTCTCTTTAAGTATAATGTGCTTGCGCATGGGTTCAATGTATATAACAAAAGCGTCCTTTGTTTCTGCGGCTTTTATGATAAGATCGTAAGGCACCGCAGTCCTTGACAGCCTGTCGATGTTTATGTAGCAGCTGTCATAGAAATAGAACACATTGTAGTTGCGGTCGGTGGACTGCTTTGCTTTGAATATCATGTCGGCAGTCATAATGCCCGTAAAAGCGGTGAGGATAATCACGCCCGATATGGGATCATTGCCGCTTTTTACGGCGGACAAAGCTATGACCGCAGCGCAGACAAGATATATTATCCCAACAAAGACAAGGCTCTTTTTCAGGGAATTTCTGTTTCCCATGCACTGCCTGTCCTCGGTGCAGAAAAGTGGAGTGCCCATATCATTCACAGTGTTCATATGTCATACCCCCTGTTCACGCAGCTTTTTGCGGAGAAATTCGCAGGCGGCCTTGTAATTATTCCACCCGAAGCACCGCAGAGGTATCATTATGCTGTCCGCTCCGTTTAGCTCCAGCACCATTGAATATTTGCCCATGTGGAGCTTTTTCACATCGGAATACTTTGCGCTGAGGGCAACATATTCTGTGGAATATTCCAGGCTGTCCTCATAAAGCCTGACCTGCGCATGGACATTTTGATTTATGGGAGCATTCACCTTGCCGCTTATTATCTTGTGCTTGAAAACTGCCGTGAAAACAACAGGGATAAGACACATAACGGCAATTCTCATATATGCGGCAGAGTTTTCACGGCTGACATTGGGGAGCATAAAAGCTATGAGAAACAGCACAGCAAGCGCCAGCATAAAGCCGGTGACAAGCTTTATTATCGTTCCCGTGACATTTCCGAAAGCGGTAAGCACGGCACATTCTTTAAGGTCGTTTTTGCTTATCTCCGAAGAACCGCTGAAAACAGGTTCGCTCATATTACCCCTCCGTCATTTTTATCCTGCTGTAAATTTCGTCTGTGGCGGGCAGAATAATTTTCCTGCCGCTTTTTCTTGTGATGATCGCAGCGGAGCCTTGCTTTTTTATATCCTTTATATCAGAATATAAAACCTCCGCCGCATTTTCGCCGATGATACATTCAAAGCCGATGCCGGAAAATCTGTATGTGGCGGTGCTGTCAGTTATCCTGTTTTTTATATCGGCAGCCGTTTTGCACAGATTGGATATCAGCGCAATTCCCAGACAGAGAAGCGACACTGCTATGGCAAACACAATGGACAGCTTCCAAAGTATAAGCACTGTAAGCATGAATGTGTAGAATATTTTCACTGCTGTGGGAATATTGAGCAGGGTTGCTCTCGCCGCTTCCGACGGGAACTTGTCCGAAATATTGAATGATACTTCACTTTCGGCTTTACCGAATGACATTATGCCATTGGCACTTTTTCCCTGAAAACAGTCATCGCTCTTTCTGCCTTTGAGCTTTGATGAAAAGATATCTCTGAGCCTGCTGCCCTCATCAGCGGTAAGATATTCCTTTGGCAGGATATATGCCGCATATTTGCTTGGCATAAGATAGAAATATTTCTTATTTTCCCTTACCGCATATATCGCCGAATATTCCGTCGTGCAGGTTCCCTGTTCGTTTTTAACGGTGAAATTATTATCGGAAAAGGTGTATTCCGCAACTCCCGCAAAATCTGCGCCGTCCTGCTTTATTGTGACAAAAAGCATTGCCGCAAGCGCAATAACATACAGCAGCAGAACAGGGCTTATTGCCCCTCTTGCCGCAAATGCTACAAGCTGCATCACAGGCAGGACCGCAAGGAAAAATATAAGGAACACGCAGCATATGAACAAAAACGGGCTTCTGAGCATGGTGCTCAGAGTAAGAGCGTTTTTGTCCTTTTTTGAAGTCTCACACCTTATCACCATATGGGTCATTGCGTATCAGTCCTTATTTTCTGAGATGTAGTTGTCAAAAGCCTCCAGCGCCCTGTCGGCAACAGCCTGATATCTTGCCTGCTTGTCCTTTATGCGCACGCCGATATCGGGAAGTACTCCCATATTTGCGCCCATGGGCTGAAAATTCGTCACAGTCTTGTCGGAGATATATGCGCTAAGACCGCCTATCATTGTCTCTCTCGGGAGTATGAGAGGGGACTGACCGTTCATTTTCCTTACCGCATTTATTCCCGCAATGATGCCGGATGCGGCGGACTCCATATAGCCCTCAACGCCTGTTATCTGACCGCCGAAGAATATTTCGGGGCGGCTCCTCATGGAAAAGTCGGCGTTCAGGAGCTTGGGGGAGTTGATGAACGAGTTGCGGTGCATTACGCCGTAGCGGACAAATTCCGCATTTTCAAGCCCTGGTATAAGCGAGAAAACTCTTTTCTGCTCGGGAAATTTCAGGTTTGTCTGAAAGCCCACCAGATTGTACATAGTGCCGCTTTCATTCTCACGCCTCAGCTGAACTACCGCATATGGGCGCTTTCCCGAACGTGGGTCGGTAAGCCCCACAGGCTTCATTGCACCATAGCGAACAGCGTCCTCGCCACGCTTTGCCAGCACTTCAACAGGCATACAGCCCTCGTAAACGGTGAAGTCGTCCTTTGAATTTTCGGGACGGTCAAAGTCATGAACGGGAGCTGACTCAGCATTTATCAGCTCATTGTAAAATCTCAGGTATTCTTCCTTGTCAAAGGGGCAGTTGATGTAATCGGCGCCCCCTCTGCCGTATCTTGCGGCGGAGAATGCCTTGGTCATGTCGATGGATTCGGCGGTAACTATCGGAGCTGCCGCATCAAAGAAGCTGAGATATCCGCCGCACAGCTCTGATATGCTCTGCGCCAGTTTTCCCGCTGTAAGAGGTCCGCTGGCAATCACCGCATATCCCTCTGTGGGAACAGTTTCTATCTCTTCGTTTATAACAGTGATGTTGGGGTGAGAGCGAACCTTTTCGGTAACAAGGTCGGAAAATTTTTCTCTGTCCACCGCCAGTGCACCGCCTGCGGGAACGGCTGTTTCTTCCGCACAGGGAACTGTCAGCGAACCCAGCCTGCGCATCTCTTCCTTCAGCAGTCCCGCCGCAGAATTTACACGGGAGGCTTTCAGCGAATTGGAGCAGACAAGCTCCGCAAAGCCGTTATATTTGTGAGCAGGGGAGAACTTCTTGGGCTTCATCTCGTAAAGCTCCACCTTTACACCCCGTTCAGCCGCTGCCCATGCCGCCTCGCATCCTGCAAAGCCTGCGCCGATAACAGTAAGCTTATTATTCATAAAGATTATTTTTCCTTTTTGATAACAGTTTCATAGCCGCAGCCCTCTTTCAGGCAGAACAGCTTTCCGCCCTTTTTGAAAAGGGTAGTGCCGTCGTTGCACTTGGGGCACTTGTCCGAAACGGGAGTATCCCATGTCATAAAATCGCAGGTGGGATTGTCCTCGCAGCCAAAATATTTCTTGCCCTTCTTGGACTTTTTCTGGAGTACCTTTTTGCCGCACTTGGGGCAAACGCCGCCTGTGGGCTTGATTATCTTCTTTGTGTTTGTGCACTCTGGGAAGCCTGAGCAGGCAAGGAATCTTCCGAATCTGCCTATCTTTATTACCATGGGCTTTCCGCAAACATCGCACACCTCGTCGGTCTCCTCATCGGGGACTTTGACACGCTTGCCGTCCATAGCTACCTCAGCCTTTTTCAGGGTAGCGTCAAAGTCCTTGTAGAAGTCCTCCAGAGTTTCAACCCAGTCCTTTTCGCCCAGCTCGACCTTATCAAGGCTGCTTTCCATGGAAGCGGTGAACTTGGTATCGACGATCTGCTTGAAATGGTCTTTCAGCAGGTCAGTGGTAACTTCGCCCAGACCTGTGGGCTTCAGCTGCTTGCCGTCACGCTCAACATAGAAGCGGTTGATTATCGTTGAAATGGTAGGCGCATATGTGGAAGGTCTGCCTATGCCGTTTTCTTCCAGCGCCTTGATGAATGATGCTTCGGTGTATCGTGCGGGAGGCTGAGTGAAGTGCTGCTTGCCCTCAATGTTTTTGAGCTTCAGCACATCGCCCTCATTGATAACGGGAAGCACCTTGTTTTCCTCATCGTCTTTGGACTCCTCATACAGCACGGTGAAGCCGTCGAACTTGACGGAAAAGCCTGTTGCCTTGAAGCCGCAGCCGTTTGCGTCGATATCAACGGAAACGGTATCCAGCAGAGCGTTTGCCATCTGGCTTGCGATAAATCTTTCCCAGATGAGCTTGTAAAGCTTGTACTGCTCGGCAGTAAGGCTGTCCTTGACTCTTTCTGGAGTAATCTCGGGGGTAGAGGGACGTATAGCTTCGTGAGCGTCCTGTGCGCCTGCCTTGGACTTGTATATCTTAGGAGACGCAGGTAGATAATTTTTGCCGTATGCTCCCTCAATGTATTTGTAAGCCGCAGCCCTTGCCTCGTCGGAAATTCTCAGGCTGTCTGTTCTCATGTAGGTGATAAGACCCACAGCGCCCATGCCCTCGATCTCAACGCCTTCATAAAGCTGCTGAGCGGCTCTCATTGTCTTTGAAGTCTGGAAGCCAAGCTTCTTTGAAGCTTCCTGCTGCATTGTAGATGTGGTAAAGGGTGCGGCAGGGGACTTTCTTCTTACAGATTTCTTTACGCCTGTTACCTTGAACTCAGCGCCGTTTATTTTTTCAAGCACCTTGTCGGTCTCTTCCTTGGAGTGAAGTTCGGTCTTGTTTCCGTCAATCCCTGTGAAAACAGCGTCAAATTGCTTTTTGGAGGAAGGGGCTGTCATCTTCGCTTCTATTGACCAGTATTCCTCGGGCTTGAAAGCATTTATTTCCTTTTCACGGTCAACTATCATCTTAACGGCTAACGACTGCACACGTCCTGCGGAAAGACCTCTGCGGACTTTCTTCCAAAGGAAAGGAGACAGCTTGTAACCAACTATTCTGTCAAGGATACGCCTTGCCTGCTGAGCATTCACCAGATCAAGGTCGATGGAGCGGGGGTGCTCCATACCGTACTCAACGCCTGATTTTGTTATCTCGTTGAATGTAACTCTCACGGGAGCGTTAAGGGGAATATCCAGCAGCTGCGCCAGATGCCATGAGATCGCTTCTCCCTCACGGTCAGGGTCCGTTGCGAGATAAACGGTGTCGGAGTGGGAGGCTTCTTTTTTCAGCGAGTATATTACTTCTTCCTTGTCCTTCATGGGCACATAAACGGGTTTGAAGCCGTTGTCAACATCAACGCTGAGCTTGGATTTCGGCAGGTCACGGACATGACCCATGGAAGCCATTACCTCGTAATTGGGACCCAGATATTTCTTTATTGTCTTTGCCTTTGCAGGCGACTCAACTATTACAAGATTGGACATATGTTCAATCATTCCTTTCTCAGAATCTTTCCACACTTTTTATGAGATGCGGTAAACGCCGCCCTCGGCAGTTACCGTTCCCATTATTTCAAGCTCTGTAAGAGCTGTAAGAATGTCGTCGATATTTTCGGATATCTCCCGTGCAATATCGTCCGCACGCATGGGTGCAGCGTTTATTGCCGTAAGTATTTTTCTTTGGATATCATCACCGCCTGCCGCTTCTATTTCCTCTTCGGAAAGCGATTTGGGATTATCCTCAGGCTCAGCTTCCGCAGGCATTTCGGGCTTGGACTTTGCAGGCTTCTTATCCTTTTTATCATTTTCCTGCTGCCTGCTTGCCGCCTCAAAAGCGTCATCGCAGAAACGGTTGAGGGCTTCTATCTTCTCGAAGATGCGTTCATTTTCGACTATTGTATGCGGTATATTCATACAGTATTCGCTGAAAATGTCCCTGGCACCCATAAGCGGAACAGCGCCCTCACGGATAAGCTCCGTGTTTCCCTTGTACCTCTGGTCAAATATGTCGCAGGGCGGAACGGCAAACACCGTTTTTCCCTGAGATGTGGCGTGTGAGGCGGAGTTCAGCGAGCCGCTTCTTTCTCCCGCTTCAATGACCGCCACCGACATGGACAGCCCCGCAAGTATTCGGTTTCTTTTAATGAAATTCGGCTGTGCGGGAAATGTTCCGGGAACACATTCGGTGATGAGCGCTCCGTTTTCAATAACAGCGTCACGGTACTTGGAGTTTGGCTTGGGATAATCGTAATCTATTCCCGCACCTAGCACGGCATAGGTCTTTGCACCGCTTTCGATGGCATGGGTATGAGCGCAGATGTCGATGCCCTCGGCAAATCCGCTTATAATATCAAAGCCCTGCCTGCCAAGAACTCGGGCAATGCCCGCCGCAACCTTAAGGCTGTATTCGGAAGCTTTTCTTGCTCCGACTATTCCTATGCTCAGCCTGTCGTCTATCCCAGAGATATCGCCCCTGTAAAAAAGAACGGCAGGGGGAGCATAAATGTGCCGCAGCCTGTCGGGATAAAGCTCCTCGTCTCTTGTGACTATCCGGATATTTTTCTTGGAGCAGAATTCCATTATTTTTTCCGCAGCGGAAAGGGTAACGTCGTTTGCAGCCCTCACAGCTTCATTCGGAAGTCCCTTTGCGCCGTCTTTGAATGCGCAGTAAAGCTCTTCGCCGCTGTCAAAGCGCTCGGAAAGCTCCGCAAGCAGCCGTGAGCCTGCACCGAAAGCAGCCACTGACCATATTCTGTAAAGCCTGCTGTAATAAGCGGTATCGGAAGCGTTCATATCCTGACTCCTTTTCAGCTTACGCCTTTGACAGCTCCCACATGATTATTCCCGCAGCCATGGCGGCGTTAAGGGAATTTATGGTGCCGTGCATTTTTATTGTAAGAGGTACATCTGCCAGTGCCGAGTGCTCACTGGGGAGACCGTTGCCCTCGTTTCCTATCATAACTGCGCCGCCCTTTGAAAAATCGCATTCTGTGAGAGAAACGGCGCTGCTGTCGATAACAGCCGCATAAACTGCAATGCCCGCATTTTTTAGGTTCAGCACTGCATTGCCAATATCATCGTCAATGATATTCACACGCATAAGGCTGCCCATAGCCGAGCGGACAGTCTTTGGGTTATAAACATCGCAGCAGTTGCAGGTGATTATTGCGTCGATTCCGCAGGCATCGGCAGTCCTTAGCATAGTTCCCATATTTCCGGGGTCCTGGATATTATCCAGAATGATATATTTTCCGCCTGACTTCATTTCTGCATACTGAGCTGCATTGTCGGACTTGGGCATTCTGCATATGGCAAATATTCCCTGAGACATCTGCGTATCCGAAAGCGATGCCGCCAGCTCGTCCGATATCATCGAAAACGTTTTTTTATTATACTTTGAAAAAAGAAGCTCCAGAGCTTCACTGTATTTTTTCAGGGCGTTTTCGGTAAAGAAAACACAGTGAAGCTCTATAGCTTCTGCGGCTGCGTCGGCGGTGAGACGTGCGCCCTCAACGGTAAAAAGCTGCTCTTTCCTGCGGAGCTTTTTATCGGCACTGAGCCTTTTGTAAAGCTTTATCTTCTCATTGTCTGCCGAGGATATAAAAGTAAAGTCAGTCATAAATACCTCTATTTTAAACAAAAAGCTGTATCACATAGACATACGCCTTTGTGATACAGCCTGTTTACGAAAATTAAAGAGCAGCCTTAGCCTTTTCAGTAAGTGCTGTGAAACCTGCTGCGTCGTTGATAGCGATTTCGGAAAGCATCTTTCTGTTGAGAGTGATGCCAGCCTTCTTGAGACCGTTCATGAATGTAGAATAGTTCATGCCGTTCATCTTGCAAGCAGCGGAAATTCTGGTGATCCAGAGCTGTCTGAAATCACGCTTCTTGAGGCGTCTGCCGATGTAAGCGTAATTGCCGGACTTCATTACGGCTTCCTTAGCCATCTTGAAATGCTTGCTCTTTGCGCCCCAGTAACCCTTGGCAAGCTTTAATGTTTTATTTCTTCTCTTGCGAGTAGCCATTGCTCCCTTAACACGAGCCATATTATTATACCTCCAAATGTATTATTGAATCTTCTGAAATATAACGCCGGTGCCGCCTATTATTTGTAAGGCATAAGCTCTCTGAGAGTAGCTGCGTTTGCGGAACCTGCAACGCCCATGTTACGGGCAATTCTCTTGCGCTTGTGGTCCTTCTGAGTAAGTCTGTGTCTCTTGTTGGTCTTCTGATACTTAACAAGACCGTTCTTGGTGAGCTTGAAACGCTTCTTAGCGCCGGAATGAGTCTTCTGCTTTGGCATGGAAATATCCTCCCTTTTATTTTTACAGTATGATTTGAACAGCGGTTACTTGGAAGCCTTGGGGGAAACGAACATAACCAGCGCTCTTCCCTCCATTTTAGGCGGCTTCTCAACGGTGCCTGCCTCGGCACAAGCTTCCTTGAACTTGTCAAGAAGCTCTTCGCCAAGCTGAGGATGTGCAATGGCACGCTTGCGGAAGCGAACGGAAACCTTGATCTTATCTCCGCCCTTCAGGAACTTGACTGCCTGAGCGGTTTTTGTATCAAAGTCATGGGTATCAATGGTGGAGAACATTCTGATCTCCTTGATATCAACGACCTTCTGATTTTTTCTTGCTTCCTTTTCACGCTTAGCCTGTTCAAAGCAATATTTGCCGTAATCCATGATCTTGCATACAGGCGGAACAGCCTGAGGCGCAATTTTTACCAGATCCAGATCCTTTTCTGCCGCAAGCTTCTGAGCGTCCCTTGCGGACATAAGACCGAGCTGACTTCCGTCGGCACCGATTACTCTGATTTCCTTGTCACGGATTTCTTCATTGATTTGAAGCTCCTTGCTATCCTTGTTAGCTATGGCGAGCACCCCCAAAATATCAAATTAAACTATAAATGAATGTGAAATAAAAAACGGCAGAGCATAAGCTCCGCCGATAATCTCAAAACCACTCCGCACACATATCATACGCTTGCGGAATAAATTCGTAATTATTGACCGTAACGTGCCATTGCAGTACGGTGAGAACGGAAGCTCTGCTTTATTTTTCGTACTCAAGTATTATATCATGCGCATATGCTTTTGTCAATACGATATCATAAGTTTGTATGATATGACAACTTGAAAGCGATTTTAAATCTTGTTGTGCACATATCATACAAAAGAAAAGTGCTTTGAGCGCTTAACGGATACCCCGTCCGAAACGTGTTATGCGTGTTTCTCTGTTGTAAAAGCCCTTACATTTATCTGTAAAATCTTTGCAGATACTCTTCCTCTGTCAGAGTTTTGGGGGCTTTATTGCCGCTTCGGGCATTGAAACGGAGCCTGCCGCTGTTGAACACCGCATAATAGCAGTCGGGCGACATTCCCTGAAGTGACAATATCTGCCTTAAATATTCCTCGTCAGCATTCAGCCGTTCCAGGCTTTTTTTCAGACGGCCCAGCGCATATTTGTTTTTTTGAAGCTCTGCTTTCCATGTCCCCGCATATCCGTTTGCAGCTGCCATAAATGCTTTTTCGGGAGGCAGCAGCGCTATTTCTGCTGCAAGAGGATCGTGGACAATGTTTCCGCAGCTCGGGCAGCGTATCAGCAGGGGAGAGTCAACACTTCTTTCTTCGATATGTTCAGGATATCTTTTTATTGCGTGTTTGCATCGGGGACAGGTGCATACTTTGTTTTTATTTGCATTCCTTAGCGATTTGCATATGACAGAAGTTACAATGCTTACGATGCCCATGCTGTTCACTCCTCAAATTTATCATTCCTGATGTATCCCTTTGCCTTTTCGGGGCAGATATCTGCCAGATATCGGTACATATTCAGCAGAGGAACATTGCAGTTTGTGATATTGTCAAGCTTTGAAAGTATATCCTCAGTGTCTATGTAATCACTGAAATCATACTCTCTGTTGTCGAAAGTCTTTACACAGAGAATAATTCTGCCCAGATGTGAATACCGCTGATTTTCCCTGCCGTATGAATACCACACCGCTTTGATATCGCTGATAGCAATGGAATTTTTTACCCACAGATAGTTAAAATCAAGCTTTTCACCGTTACAGCTGAGTGTGGCTTTGGGGAAGTGCATAAGCACGCTTGATATTGCTGTCGGCGCAATAAATGCTGCAAATGCTGCGATACGCGATGCTGTTATATTGCCCGATGCCGCACAGGCAGGCACAGCAATAAAAGCTACAGCCATTGATATCGGTATGGCGGCGTAATCATAATTAAACGGGTGATGTGTTATTTTTATTGTCATATTTGAAATGTACCTTATATATCAGCCTCATTTTTCTCCTGCTTTACATATCCCTTTGCTTTATCGGGCAAACGTTCTGCAAGGAAGCGGTAAAGCTGTATGAGCGGGATATTTGTCTCGCCGTCAGAATCAAGTGCGGCGACAAAGCTTTCTGTTGATAAAGAATCATTTAACTGATGTACTGTTCCGTCATTTGTTTTTATGGTGAGCAAAAGCCTCTGTTCGGCGTATCTTCCTTGATGCTCGATACAAACGGAATAGCTTATCTCCAGGACATCTGAAAGCATTATAACGCTGTCCTTATTCAAATAGCGCCGGCACAGCTTTTCGTCATTTGCATACACCACAGCTTTTGCGCTTGAAAGAATTCCTGCCACTACAGCCGTAAGTATCACTGAAACAAGACCCAATAAGAGCAGTGAAAACGAATCTGAATATGATGCGAGCCAAAAACACGGAACTGCAAAAAGGATCATTATCCACAGAGCTATTTGCATAAAGTTCACAGGGTGATAGTTTATCTTTACCTTGATGCTGTTATCCATATGTCCCTCCCATAAAGGGTACGCCGTGTTATTCCTCAGATGCGGAAGAATTGTTGCTGGTCATGGTATCATAAGCCTTCTGACCGAAGAATTTATCCAGCTGATCTACGGAAATAGTGTAACCGCTCGATGTCTTTACGTACTGCTCGATCTCTCCCTTTGTGATGGCAGCCTTTATCTCCTCAACAGGCATATTGAGGTAAGCGGCAGCCTCAGTCTCGGTGAGATACTTCTTGTCCGCAGTGCTGCTTACGGTAAGGTTGGAGGGAGAAGCATAGCTTGATGCAAAGGTCTGAGCATCCACAGCTGCGGTAAGCTTCTTTACGGAGCCTGCTACCGTTGAGCCTGCGATGATGATGCACACGCCCAGCACTACTGATCCCAGCAGTGAACCCAGTGCGTTGTTGGGCTTAGGAGCGGGCTTGCGGCGGTTAGGTGTCTGTTCCATTAAAATCAGTCCTTTTTATTTTAATTCAATGCCAATGGCCTTGCCAAGTGAAAACGAATATAGGCAGCCCTCGCTTATCTTTTCCCCGAATATCATCGAAAGAGCACGGGCATAAAGCGAAAGCTGGCGGGAATACCTTTCACGAAGTATATCCTCGGTAACTCGGCGGTCGGTCTTGTAGTCCAGAAGCACGTATTTTCCGCCTTCTCTGAACACACAGTCTGCAACGCCCTGAAGCATTCCCTCGGTACTATTATAAACCATTAAATCACTATCGTCAAGGTTTAAGTCGGAAATTTTAACCAGAAATTTCTTTTCTCTGTATATTTCATCGGCATTTATCATTCTTCCGCAAAGCCCGCTGTTCAAAAAGCCGCTTATCACGCTGCTGTCGGCACATTCCGCCTGGATCTTTGTCAGCAGTCCCAGTGAGCAGAGCCGTTGGGCTTCCTTGGCAATGGCATTGTCGGGAGAAGCTTTCTCGGCGTACAGCTTTTTAAGGTCTGCATACTGCATGAACGCATGAACGGCAGTTCCTGCGGCAGCTGCGGATATGCCTTGGGGCCTGCTTTTGTCCTTGGTGAAAATTGCTTTCGGGGGAATAAGATGCTTTTCGGCGATCTCGCTTACGGTTATCTTTGAAGCGGTGTTTGCCAGGGTAAGGTCATATTCGTGGGACATAAGGCTGCGGAAAAGCTCAGCACGCTCGGGGGAATATTCCGCCTGCTTTGTCTCGCTTTCCTCTGCCGCTTCCGCCTCGGAAAGCTCTGCCCCGGTCATTAACATGTCACAGCTTCCAAGAGAATACACATCGTCATGCTTTTTGAAAAGCCCTATGGCTGCGTCAAGCCAGTCCGCCATGGAAATTCCAGCGCTTACGGCTTCCTCCTGACGCATCTTTCCGTTTTCCAGCAAGCCTATTATCTCCTCACGGTGCTTTGCGGATTTTTCATCGGTGCGCCTTGTTATGAACAGCTTGTTTTTCGCTCTTGTGAGGGCAACGTAAAGGAGCATCATTTCCTCATCACGCTGATTTTTCTCCATGATAAGGCTCAGCGCACGCCTTGGAAATGACTCATACGCCGTGAGACGTGACGGGTCGCTTATCTTGAAAGCAGTGCCGTAATCGGATACAAACACCATGCGCTGATTTTTGTCAGTAAGGTTGAATTTTGTCCAGCTGCGGCAGAGGAATATGAACGGATATTCCAGTCCCTTTGACTTGTGGATAGTCTTTACCGAGACAGCTTCCTCGGAGGATACGGCAGCAGATGCCGCCGCAAAATCCTTGCTGCTGTCCAGCATATTGTTTATCCTGCGGACAAATCCGCTGAGACCGCCTGTGCCGTTCTTGTCATAGTCTGCGGCATAAACGGGCAGCAGCCGCAGATTGGCTTTCTTTTTAAGGCTGTCCTTGTAAATGCTTATGACGGACATAAAATCCGTCTTGTCGTAGATAAATCCGATAAGCTCCTCAACGCTGTGGGCAGCGGCATATTCTCTCAGCGTGCCGAAAACGGTGAGAAATTCATCGCACTGCTTTTTCAGAGCCGCAGATGTGCCCTTGCCCGAGCTTACCGCCGTAATATCAGCAAAAACGGAAGAGCTTCTCAGCGATCGGATATTTGCCATATCCTCAGCGGAAAACATGAACATGGGGGACATGAGCACCGCCGCCATAGGAATATCCAGCGTTGGGTTATCTATGCACCTGAGCAGGTTTATGAGCACGGATATCTCCCTTGCCTCCAGATAGCTTTCCTCCGCAGCACCCGATGCGCTTATACCCAGCTCCTCAAGGCAGCTTATGAACATGGGAGCGGTGCTGGTGTTTCGTGTAAGGATACATATGTCCGAGGGGCGCACAGGGCGCTCGCCGTTTTTGTCGTGGAGCTTTCCGTTCTTTATAAGGTGGGCTATCTTTGCCGCCACGCACCTTGCTTCAATAAGGTCGATGCTGAGGCTGTCGCCGTTTTCGTCCTCGTCACTGCTGTCGATATCGGGCAGCTCTATTATCTCGGTGGGGCCGAAATCGTCCTCGCAGGAAGCACCCTCGATAAGACTTTCATCATCGCCGTAATCAATGCCGCCGTTCTGCTTTGACATTATCACCCTGAAAACCGCATTGACAAACTCCACCACATGGTGAGAGCTTCGGAAATTCCTGTTCAGCAGGATATATGCAGGCTCGCTGCCCTCCTCCGAATAGGGAACGCTGTTGGCGATATTTTTCATAAAGATACGTGGGTCGGCACACCTGAAACGGTAAATGGACTGCTTTACATCGCCCACCGCAAAGAAATTCCTGCCCGGGATTTCTGCCGTTCCGTCCTTGGATATCATTCTGAAAATAAGCTCCTGAACTGCCGTGGAGTCCTGAAACTCGTCGATCATCACGATGGAAAAATAGTCGGAAAGCTCCTTTGCCAGCGGTGATTTTTCAACAGTTCCGTCAGGCAGTCGGCTGCACAGCAGTGAGCAGGCTATCTGCTCAGCATCGGAGAAGCCCAGAGCGTTCTTTTCGTTTTTCAGTCTGCGTTCCTCAGCAAAAACGTCGTTCATCAGCCCGAACAGCTTTTCGCTTATCTCGGCGTGAATTATATAGTCGCTTCTGATATCCTCATAGGTGAACTCTCCGCCGAACTTTTCAAAAGCCGCCTTGCAGGCATTTCTCTTGTCCTTGACCGAGTCAATGACAGTCTGGTCGAACTGTATATCCATCTTTTTTCCGTCAGCATCCTTTGCGCTGCCCGAGGAATAGAAAGTCACCTTGTCAAATTTGACGGAGAATTTTCCCGTGAAAAGCAGCGACGGGTCGTCGGAAATGCAGTCGGCGGCTGACATGATGTTTGAGACCTCCGCACTGAAAATATCCATGTTTTTCTTTATCTTTGCAATGCCGCCGCAGTCGGAACCGTATTCGTTCACAGCGTCCTCATATGCTTCCTCTTCAAGAGCGGCAGCGGCTTTCAGCTTCTTTACAACATAGTCGGTGTAAAGCTTGATAAGGCTGTCGTCCTCAGGCTCGGGCGGCTCCTTGTAGCGGTCTGCCGCCTGAGCCATATAATCGGCAGGAAACGGCAGGGCAAGGATATTGTCCCGCAGTTCGGGGATAATTGCCGCAAGTCTCCGCTGATCCTTTGCACCGGGGCAGAAAAAGTCCGTCAGGCGCTTCATGTCATCGGGGCGGCGGTCGAACCAATCGTCAAAGACATTTTCCGCTGCCTTTGCGGCGATAACATCGTCCTCCGCAGGGTCAAGCACCCTGAAAGAAGAGTCAACGTCAAGGCTGCCCGCATTTTCACGTATCAGGCTGAAACAGAAGGAGTGGATAGTGGATATCTTTGCCGAGGGGATAAGCGCCTGCTGGGCGGTGAGCCATTCATTCTCAGGCTCCAGCTCTGCGGCAGCAGCCAGTGCAGATGTAAGCCGCTGCTTCATCTGGGCGGCGGCATCGTTTGTAAAGGTAACAACGGCTATCCTGTCCGCAGGAACGGGATTTTCCCTGTCGGAAAGTATTCTCAGCAGCTTTTCTACCAGTACGGCAGTCTTTCCGCTTCCTGCCGCCGCCGATACAACTATCGCCCTGTCCTTTGCTTCAATAGCGTCAAGCTGTTCCTTTGTCCATGTTACTGACGGCATATTCTCACTCCTTTTCACCGTTTATTTCAAGGTCGATATCGGAAATATCCCTGGGTACGGGATCGGGATAATTGCCGCATATCTCCCTGTAGTCGCAGAAGCCGCAGGGTATGGTGCATTTGTACTTCTTGCTTTCCAGAGGGCTTGCGGGGAAATCTCCGCTGTAAACCGCCCTGCCCATGTCCTCTATCTGTTTTATGGCAAGCGCCTTTATCTTTTCCATGGTATCGCTGTTGATAACACTGCTCTTTGCGCTTACGGTTCCGTCCTTCTTGAATGTCACGGGAATGAACCTGCCCCGGCAGTCCTCCTCCATGGCGTTGATAATAAGGGGACTGTCAAGCACAGCTCCCTGCATTTTCATGGTGTCGTCGATGCACTTGGCGGCGCTCGCTTCGTCTGCCATGCGGTCATCGGCGGACTTGGGATATTTTACCGGAATGTACAGCGCACCTGCGGGAACACAGCCTCCGTATCTGCCGCCCTTTTCATCGGTGAGGGCAAAGAGATAGAAGAACATCTGCATATTTATTCCCAGTGCCAGCTGCTCTTTCATAAAGTCCTTTACGCCTGTTTTGTAGTCAAGGATACGAATGTATATAATGCCGTTTTCGTCCGTAAATTCATCAACACGGTCGGCAGTTCCCGTGAAATTTACTTTCAGCCCCTCGCCGCATTCGATGATAACGGGTGTGACCGTAGAATTTTTTACACTGCCCTTTACGCCTACGGGATATTCAAAATCAGAGGGTACAAAGTGTGATACCCTCTGCTCCTCCTGCATATGGGTAAGGGCGGTGAGCAGGGTGTCGTTCATGATGTCAAGGTAAAATCCGAAGCTTTTTTTCTTGGCAAATTTTCCGCTGAGATTTTTTGCAATGTAGCCGTCAACCGATTTTTTAATGCTGGCGGTGAGGTCATCGGTTGTCATGTTCAGAAATTTTTCCCCACGGTTTTCCTCAAAAATGTCCTTCATGCACATGTGCATTATATTTCCCTGATTTATGGGGTTAAGGTCCATTTTCGGCAGGGGATAGAGCTTCAGTCCCGTTTTGCAGAAGTACATGAACGGACATTTGCTGAAATCCTCAAACCGTGATGCCGAAAGCTCCAGCGTGTCGCCGTACAGCTTTTTCATAAGCTTTTTATCTGCGATCTTATGAGCCGTGGTAAGGTCTATCCTGTCTATGTAGCTGAATTTTTTTGCATAAAGCGGATCCTTGCAAAGCTCGGTCTTTACAGTGATGAAATCCGGGTCTGACGGGTCAAAATTCTGGGAAGCCGCCGCATATGCCGATTGTGGAGTGCGGCAGAAATACAGCATATCCAGGTCGGAAGTATTTATCCTTTGACAGTTCGGTATGCAGGCGGATATCTTCTCGATATACGGCGAGGGATACACGGAAGCACCCGAAATATCCGCCTCGGAGTATGATACAAAAAGCCTGTGAGACGGTGAGCAAAGCGCCTTGAATGCGTTGAAGCGTTCCTCTGCAAGGCGCTTTTTCATGCTGCCCGAAAGGTCATAGTCTGATTTTTTAAAGAACCCTCTTTCACGTTCGGAGAAAGTGGAGCTTTCCCCTGTGATAAAGGGGAAAATTCCGTCATTTGCGTGCATTACAAAAACTATCTTGGGGTTTGTGAGACGGGCAAGGTCTGACTGCTGTGCGATAACTCCGTCCAGTGCGTCGGGGGGAGCGGCAAGGGTTATTTTCTCGGCGGAGAGCATGAAAATATCACGGAAATCACTGAGAGATATTTTTTCCGTCAGCGCCTGTTCAAGGCTTGCAAATATCTCGTCCAGCTGGCTGCACAGCCATTGGTTCTCACGTATCTGAGCCGCAGACTCCGCTTCCGTTATGTACTTGCCCTCAAAGGAAAGCAGCTTTTCTTCTGCGCCTGTTTCGCCTATGAAGCTGCGGAGAGCGTCGCATATCTGCGCACCTGTTTTTCCCGAGCAGGCTTTTTTCAGGCTGTTTATGGGGGAAAGCAGGCGGAGCCTTATGTCTTCTGCCTTTTCATCGGGAAATTCACTCTGCCACATGGAACCGTCAATATCCCATGTGTAGCAGTAGTTTTCCAGGTAGGCGATATCTTCTTCCGAAACCTGCGTAAGCCCTGTCTTTGCATATCTGAGCAGCACTTCGGTGGAGGGCTTTTTC
>OAVB01000602.1_pt1 | contig 28138 bp, 24 predicted proteins | sample 1516871 | NCBI WGS metagenome assembly OAVB01 (sample SAMEA2580069, study PRJEB22360) | human gut metagenome | biome: human gut; feature: human-associated habitat; material: faeces | place: Denmark | collected 2008/2010 | reverse complement strand
TTGTTATCGTTTTTATTTCTTTAAACACGGATCACACGGACTTAACGGAAAAGGCAGGAGAAGAGACCTCTCGGCTTCTCCGGCTCGTACTCCGACTCATATTTACGTATCAAGTCCTCATAGGAAAGTCTCTTGGTCACCATCTCATAGATCGTACCCCAGTCCGGGAGGCCGCCGAGGTTGCGGTCGTCGATGAAAACGTCCGCTTTCAACTTGCGGGAGAAGTGGTTATTCAGGCCTTTCTCCTCCTCCGGATAATCACGGTTCACGGCATAAAACACCAAGCCACGCTCACGGCAGAAGGCCAACGCCTCCTCCAAGAGGCCGCCCTCACGAACCGTCCACAGGATCAGCTTATGCCGCTCCGATTGTAATTTCCTCAATGTCTCGATGGCGAAAGGAAGCTCACGACCTATCGCCGGATACTTATGCTCGACGATCGTTCCGTCGAAATCTACCGCTATTATCATCTCTTTAATTCTCAATTTTCAATTCTCAATTATAAAAGGGCCGGACCACCGGACGGCCGGAGTGGTATACGTCAAAGCAGGGTCAGCCTATCAGCCAAAACCAAAGGGGTCTCCTAGCCGCTAGAGACGGCCATAGCCATCCGGGGTATCCGACTGTTTCTTTTTCTACCCTTATCTAATTCTCGCTTAACCGGGGCAAGCCCTCCACCTCGCCGACGTGCCATTCACGGTAGTCCGACAAGGGAAGCCCGGGGACGGTCAATTGCTTGTAATCCGACTCATCCCGACTCAATATATGCTTGCGAACGTACGAACGCAGCGAACGATCCGTCACGGAGACCATCACGATCGGGAAAGGGTAGGCGAAAAGGCGCAGCGGCGTGGTCTCGCTATCAGGGAACGCACGACGCAACTGATAGGCGGAACGCTCGAACGACACCCAGTAAGGACCCGTACAATATAAATGGATCGAGGTACGGTTCGTGCGCTCACGATCCATGATCTCGCTCAGATGCTCGTTTAGTAACGTAACCAAGCGAATGCCAGAAGGAAGAGAAGGCATGTTTTGAATTTTAAATTATGAATGTATCAAGACTGAATTTTCAATTTTCAATTCCCACGTGTTTTAGCCAGCGGTCGTAGTCGGCTAACCGACGGATCAAGGATAATTTACTCTTCTTCGGGGAGGATTCCCGACTCCACGGATCGATCAACTCGTGCGCACGATAATAATAGATACTGCTATCCGTACAACCATAAAGCGTAAGTAGTAATAATGCCAACGACTGCTCCGCACGGATCAAGGGTAAGAACGAGACGATCGTTCCGATCAACGACTTTTGCCGCTCCTCGTCCCCTAGTATCGTATAGGCGGGCAACAAGAGAGAATAGAGCTTGCACCGCATCACGGCAGAATCCAGCTGCAACTCCCCATAGGCACGCAAGGTCTCGGTCGCCAGCTCACGGTCTATAGCCGTAACGCCACCATCCCCCCAATGACGGCCCAACGCCTCATGAAGACCATTTTGTATCCGGGAATTGTCCAAACGGGTATATACATGCTTGCCTTCCTCGGCCAAGCTGATCACCTCATACTCGCCCGGCTGAACACGCAATAAAGGAACCCACATCCAGTTGTCCACGCATACCATTACCTCCCGCTCGCCAACACCGGGCTGTATTACTACACTTGCCTCAACACCTTTGAAACGACCATCCGTGATGCGTATCCGGTCACCTTTACGCAAATAACCCGCTTCCGGCACATACACCGGAAGCTCATCCGAATAAGAACGGGCCACCCAACGCAAGTTTTCCATCTCACGATCGGAGACAAAAGGATATGAGCCACGGCCATCCACGCTAGGCAGGAAATTATACAAGGGAAAATCTCGTTTCAAACGAAAGATCTCATACACAGAAGAGCGGATAAACACATAATTGTAGAGCAACGGACGGTGAGTCTCCACCAAACGCCCCTCACGGCGATGCATCTCCACGAAAGAGGGGGCGAAAAAATCGAACGTAGGCTCGCCCAAACGCACCCTGCGATCTAACTCCTTCTCCAAACCCTTGGCTGGACCTTTGTGACAAGCGGGAAGAGATAATACATACCATCTTACGGTGTGGACATCACGCAATGGTAAAGGGGGAAGATCATGACCCATAGATACTTCAATGCCATATCAGCACATTCTATTAATACGCTGATAATCTAATACTTAAATCAAACATTCTTTTCTATTCCCGAAAATTTTAAAGCAATAGAAACCATGTCAATATCTCTTCTATCGGGACGTGGAAGATCGGCTACTTGGGAAGTAGCGTAAAAGATAGGAAATGATTATTACCCAGTTGTAGAGACGGAGCGTGCTCCGTCTCCCACCGTCTGGCAGTAATTTAAAATACCCATTTGAGGGGATGAGACGGGGCACGCTCCGTCTCTACACGATGTTCGTACGATTTTTTAGGGAGACGTGATGATGCAGGAAATATGAGGTCGTTTCGTCTCCATTGTCGTGCCCATACACCACGAATAGAAACGAAAAATCGAAGAAAGATAAATTCAGAAAACAAACAAAGCCTACACAAAGCCTAAAAATTGTTTGTTATTCGGTGTTTTTTACTAAATTTGCGGCGTGGAAGATTACGCTACTTCCCAAGTAGCCGATCGCCTACCCCACCTTTGATACATTATTATATATGCTCTCGAAGCAAGCCTTGTTCACCGCAGACATCTTATCCAAAGAGAAGCTCTTCAAATAGATTTGCGTCGTCTTGATCGATTGGTGTCCCAGCAATTCGCTGATCATCTCGATCGGTACACCCTGTTCCTTCAAGGTCGTGGCGAAAGAGTGACGGATTGAGTACGAGGTAACCATTTCCGTCACACCACAGGCATTTGCCAGTTCCTTCAAGGAACTGTTGAAATCAGCCAAGGCAGAGGTATATTCCCGGAAGGCCTCTTCACCCGTTTTCGTCCCACTCAAGAAAGTGAATAGATAAGGAGAATCCCGAAGCGTGTCGGTCATTAACGCAGCCAACAACTCCTTGGCCACAGGCTGTATCTCGACCAACATCGGCGTACCCGTCTTCTGGCGGTTATACCTCAAGACACCACTCCGGATATCACTCTTTTTCAAATGAGCGAAATCGACAAACGCCATACCGCAAAACAAGAACATCAAACACAATGCCCGCTGTGTTTTCCGCAGCCCCGAATCATCCAACGGAGCGGTCATCAACAAACGCAAGGATTCCGTAGGCAACGCCTTCTTCTGTTTGCTTTTCACTCCCATGAAAATTCCCTTGAACAAATAACGGGAAAAAGGAGCCTCCCCATTCTCCATCGCCAACCCATACACACGGCGAATCCTACGCATATAGGTAGACACCGTATTCCACGAGCATTCCCGGTCCCGCAAATAGTCTTGATACCTCAAAAGCATTTCCCGGTCGATACGGGTATAAGGAATCACCTCCTGCCCACAAAAACGCAGGAATGAATTCAAGGCATCTTGATAACTCTTGGCGGACGAATAACGTCCTTGCTCTCTCAATCGGGCTATATACATCCGCATACCCTCCGCTAAATCATACTGTTTCATATTTTCACGTATAAAAAAAGTAAATTACAATAAAAAACACGGTTAATTCGTGATTGTCTACTTACATTTGCAGAAAAACAAATACCATGGACAAGATCGTAGAAATAGCCCGGTTCACCTATCCGGCGGATGCCCAACCGCTGATGGCCCTGTTGAGGTCGGAAGGGATAGAATGTTATCTCCGCAATGAGTTAAGCAGCCAGATCATGGCCGGTTACGTAGACGTAGGCGGCGCACGGGTGGAGATTCTGGAAAGCGACGTTCCCCGAGCCATGAAGATCATGGAGGAAGGCGGTTACGACCTGCCCCGGGAAGACGAGCAAGCGGAACCGGTAGAACAAGTCGCCGGATTCGCACGTCATATCCTTTTTCTACGAAAATATCCCTTAGAGAAACAAATCATGATCCTATTCGTCATCATAGCTGTCTTTTTGGCTTTGGTGATTTACTTCGGATCGCTTATTTCATCAAACTAAACAAATGTAATCAATGGCACGCAGAAAGATAACAAATAGTCAAGCCGTATGTATCACCTTACTATGGGGTGTCTTATGCTACATGCTGCTTGTATACAGCGAAACGATCAATTTCGACGTCATATTTGCCCTTGTAGCCTCCGCTATCATTGTGTTCGTTCCGATCTATAAGAGTTTCAAGCATAGAGATGAATAACATTTCGTCGTTTTTTCAAACTTAATATATCTAAATGATATTTTTTACGCATTTTCTCTTTCAATTATTTGCTAGTGTCAAAAATTAGCTTACCTTTGCCACGTCGTTAAACAAACGGCGTACGGATAACAAAATGGTATAACATTCTAAATATAAAATTCAGTCATGAAGGCAAGTGAAGTTTTAGACAACTTGAAAAGAAGATTTCCGAACGAACCGGAATATCATCAAGCAGTATCAGAGGTTTTAGGGACTATCGAGGAAGCTTACAACGAGCATCCGGAATTTGAGAAAAGCAACTTGATCGAGCGCCTTTGTATCCCCGATCGCATTTTCTCTTTCCGTGTAACTTGGATGGACGATAAGGGACAAATCCAGACGAACATGGGTTACCGTATCCAGCACAACAACGCTATCGGCCCGTACAAAGGCGGTATCCGTTTCCACGCTTCCGTAAACCAATCGATCCTTAAGTTCTTGGCTTTTGAGCAAACGTTTAAAAATTCACTGACTACATTGCCGATGGGTGGTGGTAAAGGAGGTTCCGACTTTAGCCCGAGAGGAAAGTCAAACGCTGAGATCATGCGTTTCTGCCAAGCCTTCATCCTTGAGTTATGGCACCATATCGGTCCGGACACGGATGTTCCCGCCGGCGATATCGGTGTAGGCGGACGTGAGGTGGCTTATATGTATGGAATGTACAAGAAATTGGCTCGTGAGAATACGGGCACATTCACGGGTAAGGGTATCGAGTTCGGAGGTTCCTTGATCCGTCCGGAAGCTACAGGTTACGGAAACGTATATTTCTTGTTGCAGATGCTGAAAACCCGCAACATTGATATCAAGGACAAGGTAGTTTGTGTATCAGGTTCCGGAAACGTGGCTCAATATACGGTAGAGAAATTAATCAGTCTTGGAGCGAAAGTTGTCACGATGTCTGATTCCGACGGTTATATCTATGATCCGGATGGTATCGACCGTGAGAAACTGGATTATATCATGGAGTTGAAGAACTTGTATCGTGGCCGTATCCGTGAATACGCGGAGCAATACGGATGCAAATATGTACAAGGCGCTCGTCCTTGGGGAGAGAAATGCGACATCGCTATGCCGAGCGCAACCCAGAATGAGTTGAACGGCGACGATGCCAAGACTTTATTGGCTAACGGTTGCTTCGCCGTATCCGAGGGTGCTAACATGCCTTCTACACCAGAAGCTATCGACGCATTCCTTGAGGCCAAGATCCTTTACGCTCCGGGTAAGGCCGCTAACGCAGGTGGTGTATCCGTTTCCGGTCTTGAGATGACTCAGAACGCACAGAAGTTAAGCTGGAGCAGCGAGGAAGTAGACCAGAAACTTCAGAGTATCATGGAAAGTATCCACGAGCAATGCGTAAAATACGGAAAGCAAGAGGATGGTTACGTAAACTACGTGAAAGGCGCCAACGTAGCCGGCTTCATGAAGGTAGCTAAGGCTATGATGGCACAAGGAATACTCTAGGTAATTGAAAATTGAGAATTGAAAATTAGTTAGAGAGGAGAGATTGATGATCATATAAGCGAGGGGGATAGGCTTTGAGAGGCTATTCCCCTTTCTTATTTCCGACGAAGTCCCAATTTTCAATTTTCAATTCTTAATTTTCAATTAAAAAGCGGTATCTTAGTGCCGTAAATCGATAAGTATGATAACAGAAGAACTTAGGAAGCTATACCAATCATATACCGGATCACCGGCAGAGGAAATAACGGAGTTACCGTCATCCGGCTCTAACCGCCGGTATTTCAGGATAAAAGGTCCTGAGACGTTGATTGGAGTTAGTGGCACTTCTATTGAGGAGAACGAGGCTTTTATCTATATGGCAAAACATTTCCGGGGGAAGGGCTTACCCGTACCGCAAGTATATGCCAGCTCGGACGACCATTCATTTTATATCCAAGAGGATTTAGGAGATACGCTTCTTTTCAACGCCATCGAGAAAGGCCGTAGAAGCAGCGTATTCGACGAGGAGGAACGCCGTTTATTACACAAGACGATCACCAAACTCCCCGACATCCAGTTCTTGGGGTCCGACGGTTTCGATTTCTCGTATTGCCATCCGCAAGCCGAGTTCAACCAACGGTCTATCCTTTGGGACTTGAATTATTTCAAGTACTGTTTCTTAAAGGCTACCGGGATGGAGTTTCAAGAAAACCGTCTGGAGGATGATTTCTTGAAGATGAGCGACGTATTGTTACGCAGTTCATCCGCCACGTTCCTATACCGTGATTTCCAGTCACGCAATGTTATGGTAAAGGACGGAGAGCCTTGGTTCATTGATTTTCAAGGTGGACGAAAAGGCCCGGTTTATTACGACGTGGCTTCCTTCCTTTGGCAGGCGAAAGCGAAATATCCGGAGGATCTGAGGAATGAATTACTATCGGATTATATCACGGCCCTACGTAAATATATCCCGGTAGACGAGGCTTACTTCCATAGCCAGCTGCGCCATTTCGTCTTGTTTAGGACCTTGCAGGTATTGGGGGCTTATGGTTTCCGGGGATATTTCGAGAAAAAGCCTCATTTCATCCAAAGCGTCCCGTTCGCGATCGAGAACCTGCGGCAGTTATTGAAGAATGACTATCCGGAATATCCCTATTTATGCTCCGTCCTTCGTGAGCTTACCGGGTTGAAACAATTCACGGATGATATCCAGAAACATATGCTGGAAGTAAAGGTCATGAGCTTCGCCTATAAAAAAGGAATCCCGAACGACCCTAGCGGGAACGGAGGTGGATTCGTATTCGATTGCCGTGCGATAAATAACCCCGGTAAATACGAGCGTTACAACCATTTCACCGGTTTGGATGAGCCAGTGATCCAGTTCTTGGAGGATGACGGGGAGATCACGAACTTCCTCGAGCATGTCTACCATATCGTAGACGCCTCGGTAAAACGATATATGGATCGTGGATTCACCAATTTGATGATTTGTTTCGGATGTACGGGAGGACAGCACCGTTCGGTCTATTCCGCACAACATCTGGCGGAACATCTTAACACCAAGTTCGGAGTAAAAGTACATTTAGTACATAGAGAACAAAATATAGAACAACTCTTTAACCCTACATTATGAAAGCTATGATTTTCGCGGCCGGTACTGGTTCCAGACTGAAGCCGTTAACCGATCACACGCCAAAAGCGCTTATACCTATCGGAGGCAAACCGATGCTAGAACACGTCATACTGAAACTGAAATCCTCCGGTTTCGACCAGATCGTGATCAATATCCACCATTTAGGCAACCAGATCGTGGATTTTCTGGAGGCGAACAACAACTTCGGTGTCCGGATCGAAATCTCGGACGAGAGCGATTATCTGCTGGACACGGGAGGAGGAATCAAGAAGGCCACTTCTCTTTTATGCGGGAACGAGCCTTTCTTGATACATAATGTCGATATCTTATCGAACGTGGATCTCAAGAAACTATACGATACCCATGTACAAACGAACCCGTTGGCTACCTTACTCGTCAGCCAGCGCAATACCTCACGTTATCTATTATTTAATAAGGAGAATAGACTGTGTGGTTGGCGTAATCATGAGACCGGCGAGGTAAAATCTTACTATCCCTATTTTGACCCGGATCAACACAACGAGTACGCCTTTAGCGGAATCCACGTACTCTCGCCCAAGATATTGGAGCTGATGGAAGAATGGACGGGAAAGTTCTCTATCATTAACTTCTATCTGGCTATTTGCGCCAAAACCGATATCAGGGCTTATATGGCGGATAACCTAAAACTATTGGATATCGGCAAGCCGGAAACCTTGGCCGCCGCCGAGGAATGGCTACGACAAAACATCTAACAAAATATTTCACACATGAAAAAAACTAGTTTTATCTACTTACTCTTGTTGATCGCATTGGGCCTCAGCTCTTGCCAGCAAGAGAAGACTTTCAAGGTTCTTCAATTCAACATCTGGCAGGAAGGCGCTGTCGTAAAAGGAGGCTTTGACGCTATCGCTGACGAGATCGTAAGAAGTAACGCCGATTTCGTTACGTTAAGCGAGGTACGTAATTATCATCAGACCCGTTTTTGCGACCGGATCGTGGAAGCGTTGCGGCAAAGAGGACAAACGTACTATTCTTTCTACACCGAGGATTCCGGTCTGTTAAGCCGCTACCCGATCACGGATAGCACGACCGTCTATCCCTTGAACGATGACAGGGGTAGTATGTACAAGGCCATTACCCACATCGGCGATGCCGAGGTAGCTCTTTACACCGCCCATCTGGATTATCGCAATTGCGCTTATTACGATGCCCGTGGATACGACGGAAATACATGGGACGAGGAACCTCCTGTCACCAATCTGGACACACTCCTATGGTTGAACGAGCAATCTGTCCGTGACGACGCTATCGCTTGCTTCCTAAAAGAGGCGAAAAAGGATCGGGAAGCCGGACGGATCGTTATCCTCGGAGGAGACTTTAACGAGCCTTCCCATCTGGACTGGACCGAGGCGACCAAAGATATGAGAGACCACCAAGGATTGGTTGTTCCTTGGCACGTATCCGTCATGCTGGAGAAAGACGGCTTCAAAGATACGTACCGTGAGATCTTCCCGAACCCTGTAACTCATCCGGGACTTACCTGCCCGGCAGACTGTAAGGATATCGCTTTAGAGAAATTGGTTTGGTCGCCGAAAGCGGACGATAGAGATCGCATCGATTTCATCCATTACGCTCCATTCGAGGGATTAACGCTTACAGATGTATGTATCATCGGTCCGAAAGGTGACATCCTCCGTGGGCAAAGAGAGACGGAAGAGACCTCCGACCCGATCATGACTCCCCTTGGAATCTGGCCTACCGACCACAAAGCGGTTCTTGCCACTTTCCACTTGAAATAAAAAATGGATTCGCGAGACCCGTCTTACCGGCTCGTCTCGCAAATCCACAAACAACTATCTTCTCTTGAAACGCTATCTTTTTATGGTTTCAATACCACGCCAAGACTTTTCTTCCCATCCATCTTAATCGTAATCGGAGCATCAAAACGTACATGACGAAGATATTCCGTCTCCTCTACGGCAGGTTGCGCATTCAAGAACGCCTCATCGAACCAACCATCTCCCTTAAATGGATTAACCGTAAAATAGCCCACTCCGAACGAAGTCAGGTTCTGGAAGAAATGGGTACCTTGACTCGGGTCTACCCGATAATTCTCCAATCCGCATTCCACGATCACCCGTGCGTTACTGATATGCGGCCATTTCACCGGGATACCCAACCAAGAGTCGCTGCTCCCCCATCGGCCAGGGCCGACTAATACGTATCCTTTCTCCTGATCGGTAAACGAGCGGTTCATCTTCTCGATCTCATAAGCGATCAACTGATTATTGGATGAATTAAAAGCGCCCGTCTTCACATAGATAATATCCTGTACGTCGCCAACGATACCATGTCCCAAAACACTGGTAGAAGAAAGGATAGTTTCCTCGTTCTTCACCAAGCTCAGATCCTCGTCCATAATCTCTTTATTATCTACGATCGGACGGATTTGCAACAGATAGAAAGTCGCTCTCGTATGATCCGACGGGTCCATGTTGACAGCGAACTCAATCTCTACCGGACGGCCCATTTCCTGCTGCCCGATCCGTAAGATCTGATCCAACGTATCCGCCAGCGGGAACACGTCATGCTGTAGGATATTCACGAAAGAAAGGATCTTACGACCGCCCGGATAATAACCGTCACGGATAATCTGATCGTACGGATCGTATGTAGAGACAATATATTTCAAGGAACCTTCAGCGTCAGCGTCCTTCAAGCCCAGCTTCACCAAGTTAAAGGCATCATCTACCGAGAAGGCTTCCGCCATATTCTTCAAATCCAAGGCATAGAAACGAGTCTGCGTCTCCCTAAGAGCGAAATCCATCGTACTCATCTGCAAGATACTATGGGGATGTCGGGGAGAGAAACGCAAGGTTTGCCCGCCATCGACGATATATTTACCCAATCCCAAGGCGATATTCGCGATCCCATCCTCCGCCTTCTCGTTACCGATCGGATAGAAATTCAAGGAACGGGCCACGCCCGACATCGTCGGATAGAAATGATCATTATAACGGGAGCCCACCACTTCTTGCAAGACGATAGCCATCTTCTCCTGATCGATCAAGTTCGAGGTAGCCGTCATATACGCCTTACTGTCCTTATAAAAGACAGAGGCATACACCGCCTTGATAGCGTCGCTCACCGTACGGAGCATATCGTATTTCTCCTCGATCTTAGGTACCATATACGTAGAATAGATCCCGGCGAAAGGTTGATAATGCGAATCTTCCAGCAGGCTGGAGGAACGCACGGCGATCGGGCTTTTCACCACATCGAAGAAAGCCATCAAGTCCTCGATTAAACGGGAGGGCAAGCTGGCCCGCAAGAAATACCGGAGGATCGTCTCGTCGTCCGCATCGCCCAGCGCTACCGGATACAACTCGTTCGTCTCCATGAACTCGTCGAAGATATCGGTACAGATCACGACCGTCTTCGGGATATTCACGGCAAAATTATCACTTTCCAGCTTAGGGTATCGCTTCACCATCGCACCGATAAAGGCAAGACCTCTACCCTTACCTCCCAGCGAACCGTCGCCGATACGGGCAAAATTACTATACTCATCAAAACGATCCTTCTGATAAACCGCCACGACACCCGTGTTCTTCATCCGGCGATATTGCACGATCAAGTCGAAAATCAATTTCCGGGCCTCATCCATATCCTTATAGTCACTCACGTCCACATGCTTCAAAACCTCGGCGGGTGGAAACATGGCACGGGAATAAAAGAAACGGGAGAAATGATTCCGGGAGAGATGGTAAACCAACGAATCGTCGGGAATCTGAAAGACTTTCTTTTGAAGGTCTTTCAAATCCTTGATGCGCATGATCTCCTCTTTCGTATGCGGATTCAAGATCACGAAATCGCCGAAGCCGAAACGCTGCATGATCTTCTTTTTCAAATCCTGCGGATAACTCTTGGAATTCTTATCGATAAACGAGGCGTTCAGTTCCTTCGCGTACACATGGTTGCTGGCCTCCGAAGATTCCAGCACGAAAGGAATGATCAAACCCGTTTTCCGTACATACTGTCCGAACTTATAACCGGCATACGGATCTTTCACGCCATTGTGCATAAAACTCATATCCGAGATAATACCCAACATATTATCCCGATACTGATCAAAAATACGTACCGCCTCCTCGTAATTCCGGGCCAATTTGATCTTCGGACGGCCACGCATACGCAACGTACGCTGGTGATCGTTCAACGCCTCCTTCGCAAACATTTGGCTCTGCTCCAGCACGAACTTATATAAATGAGGCAAAGCGGACGAATAGAAACGAATGGAATCCTCCACCAACAAGATGATCTGTACGCCTACGCTGGCCGTATCGTCCGGAGCGTTCATCTTATCCTCGATCAACTTGATAATCGCCAGTAACAACTCCGAGTTACCCAACCAGCTGAACACATAATCGATAGCACTCAGGTCCTCGTTGGCGATCCGCTTAGACACCTCTTTCGAGAAAGGAGTCAATACAACGATCGGGATATTCGGATAATGCACCTTTATCTCGCTCGCCGCAGCGAATATATCCCGGTTATCCATATTCGGCATGCAAATGATCAATTCGAAGTTCCGGTTCTTCAACTCATTCAAAGCCTCCTCCTCGGTAGTCACCTGCGTAAACCGGGGTGGGTAACGGAGGCTTAAGGAAGTATATTCGTTAAATATCTGCTCATCTACACGCCCGTCATCTTCCAGCATGAAGGAATCATATTTCGTAGCGATAAGCAATACATTATATATACGCTTATTCATTAGATTGGCAAACGGGGTGTCTCTGAACACCAAGTCTTTTAAGTTCGGTATACCGCTCATAATAGATTCTGATAGAATTATTCGAGTCAAATGTAAGGAAAAATAATAACTATTGAAACATGAAAGTACGCATTCTGACTCTAACTGAAGATTTTTAGGTTTTCACCGATAAAAAGTAAGCGAAACTCTTGGCCATTCCAAAGAATTACCTACATTTGCCAACAGAATGTTATCCTTTTAAAGAATATAAATGCTATGAAGACTGAAGTTATTTTATCAGCGCTAGAGGCAAAACATCCGGGTGAAAAGGAGTATTTGCAAGCAGTAAAAGAAGTGCTTTTATCAATTGAGGAAGTGTACAACCAACATCCGGAATTTGAGAAAGCGAAAATCATTGAACGCCTAGTTGAGCCGGAACGTATTTTCACTTTCCGTGTGCCTTGGGTAGATGATAAAGGGGAGATACAAGTTAACTTGGGATACCGTGTTCAGTTCAACAACGCGATCGGCCCGTACAAGGGAGGTATCCGTTTCCACCCGTCCGTTAACTTGTCTATCTTGAAATTCTTAGGATTCGAGCAAACATTTAAAAATGCTTTGACAACCCTTCCGATGGGTGGTGGCAAAGGTGGTTCCGATTTCGCTCCGAGAGGAAAGAGCGACGCCGAGATCATGCGTTTCTGCCAAGCGTTTATTCTTGAATTATGGCGTAATCTTGGTCCGGACAGGGATGTTCCGGCTGGCGATATAGGCGTAGGTGGCCGTGAGGTTGGTTATATGTACGGTATGTACAAGAAATTGGCTCGCGAGAACACAGGTACGTTCACGGGTAAGGGCATGGAGTTCGGAGGTTCTATCCTTCGTCCGGAAGCTACCGGCTTCGGCGCTCTTTACTTCGTACATCAAATGTTGGAGACTCACGGAATCGATATCAAGGACAAGACGGTCGCCATCTCCGGTTTCGGCAACGTGGCTTGGGGTGCCGCTACAAAGGCAACCGAGTTGGGCGCTAAAGTGGTTACTATCTCCGGTCCTGACGGATATATCTATGATCCGGCGGGTATCTCCGGCGAGAAGATCGACTATATGTTGGAATTGCGTAATTCCGGAAATGATATCGTAGCTCCTTACGCAGACGAATTCCCGGGCTCTACCTTCTATCCCGGCAAGAAACCTTGGGAACAAAAAGTAGATATAGCCTTGCCATGCGCTACCCAGAATGAGTTGAACGAAGCTGACGCTCGTAAGTTGATCGAGAACAAGACTTTGTGCGTAGCTGAGGTTTCTAACATGGGTTGTACGGCTGAGGCTGTAGACTTGTTCATCGAGCATAAGCAATTATTCGCTCCGGGTAAGGCTGTCAACGCCGGTGGTGTGGCTACTTCCGGATTGGAGATGACCCAGAACGCTATGCATATCTCATGGACTGCCGCCGAGGTAGACGCTAAATTACATCAGATCATGAGCGCAATCCACGAACAATGCGTAGCTCATGGTAACGATGGTAAATATATCAATTATGTAAAAGGCGCAAATATCGCAGGCTTCATGAAAGTAGCGAAAGCTATGATGGCTCAAGGTATCGTATAAGAATAAGGTCAGTTTAGGCTAAATAAAAACATAGTTATGAATTCTTTGAACCTTAGTTATGGTTTGAGAATTTCATAACTATGTTTTTTAAGCTCATATCAGCGGACTTTCCCGGGGTTCTTAGCGATAAAATCCTTCCATCCCGTATACTTCTTTTCCGAGATCGGATTATTGGTTTGGAAATAATGACAAACAGCCGCCGCCAATCCATCCGTAGCGTCCAATTGCGGAAGCATAGACTCATCCGGTATCTTCAGATAGCGTTGTAGCATGCCGGCCACTTGTTCTTTCGCCGCATTTCCATTCCCCGTGATCGAGAGCTTGATTTTTAGAGGGGCGTACTCGAAGATCGGGATATCCCGCTCCAAGGCCGCCGCCATCGCTACTCCTTGCGCCCTTCCGAGTTTCAACATACTCTGTACGTTCTTCCCGAAGAAAGGCGCCTCGATAGCCAACTCATCCGGATGGTATTGATCGATCAAGGCCAAGACCCGTTCGAATATCTTACGCAGACGGAGATAATGATCCTCATATTTATTCAATTGCAGGATTCCCATAGCTTCCAGCTTCGGTTTATTCCCCTCGATCTTCAAAATTCCGTATCCCATCACGATCGTACCGGGGTCTATGCCTAATATAATACGGTCCTTTATCATTTAGGCAACTCTATATCTTCCAACAGGGTAGAGAATCCAGCGATCTTCTCTTTATAACGTCCTATCAAATCTTGCTGCAAGGCTCCGCCTTCCTTACGCACCCACTCATTCAACGAATCGATATCCCTCGTATGAAACTGTACGGAAAAACTTTCACCTTCCTCATTCCGCGAATCCAAGATCCGTCTCAAATAAGGACTATAAAGGATACCGCTCTCGGAGGCTTTCGGTATATAACTATTCTTCAAATATTCCAGACACTCATCCACGATATCCTTATGGATATGAAAAGTCGTATTATAAACTATCATCTTCTTTCCTTTCTCTTGAAATTTCTTATACAAAGATAGCGCATATATCAAGAAAAGCCTTATATTTGCACATGAATTAACAAGACGGGGCATTAGCTCATCTGGCTAGAGCGACAGACTGGCAGTCTGTAGGTGATCGGTTCGAGTCCGATATGCTCCACAATTTAGCATATATCAAACATTTAGGGAATATCCAGCAACGGGTATTCCCTTTTGTCATTGATACTCTCTATGAGGCTTAGCAGGTATTGGTGTATTAGGTATCAGCCAACCTCTTGTCATAGTCACATATTCTGGGTAATCAGTTAAGACATGCGGCATTTAGTTTAAAACTCTTCTATACCCACACATTTATTTATTTTTTGTGAAGGAGGAATAACTCTTGAAACAGAAGGCTGTTGTGTATAGTTTTGCATAAAGGTTATTTTTAAGGGAAACTACAATATATTATTAATCCTAGCCCAATAAAATCAAGGCCAATTGTAATTGGTTTACAACACCTAGAAAATAATATTGTGCAATGTAAAAATGAGGAAACCTTACGAGAAAAACAAGAAAGCCCCACTTTAAAATAAAGCAGGGCCAAAATTATTGTCAAACACTTCGAGCTTAAGCAAACTTAAGCGCAGTTTCATTTATCCTCTTACTCAAATCTAGCAGAGCTTCCGCAAAACGTTTACGTTCCTCTTCCGTAAATTGAGCGGGTTTACCATTAACCTTATTTCCATTTAAACGCTGGTAAAGCCAGTTCTTACTTTTTCCAAAATAAGCCTTCGCTATATAACTCAAAGAGATTGCATTTGCGACATCTCCTAATTCCAAAGCAAGTTTAACATCCTGCAATTCATTCTTAATCGCACGTAATCCTTCACGAGTAGAATCGACAAAAGCCTCACGTTCTTCCCCGGGCATTGATTCCATCTTACGGGCACGCTCTTCTTGAAACATCGCACGCTCCTCGGGAGACAGACTTTGGAACTTTTCAAAATCAGCCTGCATGTCCGCAGTTGGTAAAAATTTTGATAAGTCTCTCATAAATATATTATTTTTATCCCCCCAAAAGAGGGGTCTTGTTTATTACTCAGTTTTTTAGTTTTTCTTCGATCTCCGCAATCATATCCAAAATATCATTGATATATTGCTCGAACTCTGGATCTCCTTTTATTACTCGATTCCCTGTATGGAATTCAAAAAGCAACTTTAGGTTTTCCATTTGTTGAACGAGCTTCTCTCGCTCTTCTTTTGTCATCGACTTAAAATTTATCGTTAATACTCGTTTGGTTTGACAGCACAAATCTAATAATCCAAAGATTATTATACAAATAATCTTCGGATTATTTTCTGCAGTTTTATAGTACTAACAGATCATACCTGCACACCAACATTTGCTGAATGAATCCTGCTCTTCCCTCACTATTAGCAAGAAGGAATATAGGTCGTTATCCCTGCCTTGAATTGGTATGATAACGCTCAGAGCCGCATCTAGCATCTTATCGCCTTTACAGGATAAGGCTTGTACCCTTTTCTCCACCTCAAGGCATAATTCCACCTTGTCTGGCTCAGAACACCTTTGAAGTTTCACCATCAATTTCATAATGGCTCTACAATCGTACAATAAGGAAATTCGTTCTACAAAAGTGAATAATCCCATAAGACAAAATTTAAAGTTGCTTACCAGTTCCCTCTGGTAAGCTATTAAACACAAAAAAGGCGCAGGAACTACTGAATACTACCATCGTGAGGCTCTCGACTGCCCATCTCTAAGTAATAAACAATAGCCCTACGCCCCTATGGAGTATATTGTCCTTTCACAATGTGGAAAGGTATATAACAACATAGCGAGCGAGGACGTTCTTGCCTATTATCCTTAGAGATTGAAATTGTCGAGATTTCACGATAGGATAATATGTCAAACGCACTTCGTTAACTAAATATGTCTTCCATCAGTGACCTAACGCCTTAGGTGTGACGGACTATAATGCAAAGTTACTAAATCGTTTGAATTGGAAAGAACTTATGGCTTATTAAATGCAAGGTAAACTTAATGAATATATCTAGGGGGGGGGGTAGACATGAGGTCGTTCTTCTGTCCGGAATTAAAGGTAGGACATCTAAACTTGGAGCCCTATCGAGGAGTTAATTGTATGTAAATAGTATGTATTATCAACACAAAAAAAGGCAGCTACCATTACGATAGCTACCTTATCATGAAGAGCCGAAAGCCGGACTTGAACCGGCGACCTACGCATTACGAATGCGTTGCTCTACCAGCTGAGCTATTTCGGCAACATTTGTTTCTTTATTTCGGACGCAAAGATACAGGGTTTATTTGACATCTGCAAGAAGATTCGCTAAAAAATCATCTAAATCCGCATCTAAATCTTTTAATAGAGGATCGTCCAGACGAAGCATATCATCGTCTATGAAGAGAAGTTCCTCTATCACAACAAAATCTTCATCAGTCAAGCTAACAGAAAGAGGTTTCAGGAACCGGGGAGCGTCAAAAATATTCTTGGTGGATAAGATCGTAAGGACCGCCTTCACCGAAGCGGCAACCCGCTTATTGAATGCGTTCTCCTCCTCGTTTGAGTTCACCCAATCGAAGATAACGATCTTTTCGATCAAATGCTCCTCATCATCATAAATTTGCAGTTCCCCGCTTTCCGCATCGGCCTGCACATATAAGTCGCTTATAAAATTACCGGACTCATCCTTGGCCAGCTTCTCGATAGCCGACATAAAAGCGTTCTCGATGAGGGATTGAACCTTTGCTATATTTGCGTTCATATATTAATTCTCCTTTATTCGAATATGCGTCAAAAGTAATAATAATTCACCGAATAACGCCGTTAATCCTCACCAAATTGCACATTTAGTTTCTTATCGGAACGAATTCGTTCGGCCAACGCCTGCACATAGAGTTCCAATAATTTGGTACTCTTATCATTATCACCACTATTACGCTTGAATAAATCGTATGATTTATGAGCCCACTCATAGGCTTCTTTTAAATCTCCTCTCATCTCATGGCATAGGGCCAGATTAGAGGCCGCCTTCGCCCGGCTTTTCCAGTTTTCCGTACCCCGGTAAAGCCCGGACCAACGATCTTCCGCCATATCCCATTTCTCATTAGCCGCATAAGCGGAAGCCTCTTTCCAACGTGAACCCATTCCGGTAAAGTACCAACGAGTCTCCTTCTCCCAATGAGGAACAAAATTAGCGTAGACCTTCGCCCCGAAATATTTACCGGCCCCACGCAAAGCATTCTCCGGAGAGGGCAATACCTTATCCAAGATCGGCATATAATCCGCACTTTCCGCCCAATAAATACTATCTTTCATATGTACCGTCGCCAGTGGAGCCTCACGATCGGGAACGTAACTGCGTATCACGCCAGCCATCTGCACGTCGATCATTCCCATTACATACCCTTCGCCCAAGGTACCTACACTTTTCTTCATATCGAACAGCAAGCGGTCGATGGAGATAACCGCATCCGCACCGGTCTCATCGCATAGCGACGCTACTTGCCCTTGGGTAAGTTTCGTATCCAGAAACGCCTGATTATCTTTTCGAACCGCATCATGGTAAAGCAATACATCGTTAAAATAAGAAGCCTCCACGATAGCCTCCCCTAAAGTACGGCAAGCGTCAAACAGCGCACTATCCGCTTTCGCTTTGCAAGTATCCTGCTTTTCTCCCTGCAAGGTGTATTCGTAACCCGCATCCTCCGGTTGGGGAACGGCATTGTTTACGATAAGTACCTTGGCGACATTCTCAGGAAACGTCACCTCCGCAGGATTATACGTCTCGATACCTACATAATTAATCGTGCTACAAGCGGACAACAAACCCGCTATGCCTATAAAAAGAATGCTTCTCATCTTCATCTATTTAAAAGGGGGCGATTTACGCCCCCACATTATGTCAAATCACTCACAGCCTTGAAATAGCCGATAGACTCCGCGATCCCCAAGAATGGGTCTTTCATGTCTTTCTCGTATTCCAAGCTACACATTCCCGTGTAATTAACTTCCCTCATCATACGGATCAGCGCAGGGAAGTCGATCTTTCCACGACCGATCTCGATCCCGACTCCCGCCTTCGAAGAATCCGTCACGTCCTTGATATGCATATCAAACACCCGGGTGTGGTATTTCTTCAAGTCGGCCACAGGATCACAGCCGTTTCGCAAGTCATGTCCGACATCCAGACACATACCGATACGGGGGTCTAAATCCTTCGTATGCTCCCAAACGTCCGTAGCGTCGGGATACGTCTTGATATCAGGACCGTGCAAGTGGATAGCGTAATGGAAATCATATTCCTTCACTTTTTTATCCACATAGGGTAAAAGCTCGTAATTCGGGACACCGACGATCAACTTCACTCCTACCCGCTTCGCATAATCAAACGCACGGTCTATCTCTTCCTCGCTCTTCATATAAATAGGGCCTACGGCATATCCCGTCACTTTATGGACAGCGCATTTATCATGAAAAGCCCTAATCTGCTCATCCGTACTATTCAACGGCAAATGGAAATCCTTGATGCAAAGATAATGGATATCTAATCGTTCCAACGTCTTCAACGTCGTATCTAAATCAAAATTAACGAAAGTATATCCCGCCATTCCCAGATGGAATGGATTTACGGCCTTCGGAGCCTTTGGTTTTACAGGGTCCGGCAAACCGGCCTTAGCGATAGCGGAAGTTCCCAACAAGAGAGCCCCGGCCAATCCTTGCTTAAAAAATAAACGTCTTGAGTGTTTCATGGTTTATATTATATATAATAATGTATACTATCATCATAAACAGTTTTCACCCCGCAAGATAATAAAAAGATCTTTACGAGCCAGCATTCGGACGAATCTGTGGCAAAGTTACATAAAAGATCGAGCCTTCCCCCACTTTTGACGTCACTCGGATACTACCTCCCATCTGCCCGATCAATCCCTTACAAATGGCAAGCCCCAGACCTACGCCTTTACTCCAATGATCTAGCTGAACGAAACGGCTGAAAACCCGTTCCAGTTGCTCCTCCGGAATCCCCTCGCCACTATCTTGCACGAAAAACTCTACGGATTCATCTATTCTCCTATAGCCAAACCGGATAAATCCTTCTTGCGTGTGCTTGATCGCATTCGTCAACAGGTTCGTCAAGATTTGCGTCAGACGGTTCCGGTCCGTATCCATTACCAATGCCTCACAATCGGTCAATTGAAGATCAATCCCGTCTCGCATACGCAACAAAATTGTGCTATGGATCTCTTTCATCAAAATGGGAATATCTTGCTGCTTATAGATAAGAGGCATCGTATTGGAGTCTATCTTTGACAAATCCAGCACATCGGTCACCAGACGTTGTAATAGCTCGTTATTATTTTGGATGATATTGGCGAACTCTTGCCGGATCTCCTTGTCCTCCTCTTCGACCAGCACTTGCGAGAAACCAACAATCGCATTTAACGGGGTACGTATCTCATGGTTCATATTGGCTAAAAAGGCGGATTTAATCCGGTCCGCTTCCTCCGCTTTCTCCTTGGCTAGCTTGAATTGCTCTCCAAGTTTATGCTTTTGATACCCCCAATAAACCAATAATCCACAGATCAAGATCAGCAGCAATACGCCGATACTCATAAAGGCTAGCATATTACGCGCTCGCATTGTCTCCATTTCCATCTTTTGATTGCGTAACTCCAATTTATCAGTCTCATGCTGGGCACGCATGTCAGCCAGTTCCTTATAGAAAGAAGTCTGTTGTATAGAATCCCTTAAACTAGCCAGACCCATAAAATCAATCGCCGCCTCCCGAAACCTACCGGCCTCAAAAGCGACTCCACCCCTATACTCCAGCATGTTGGCCACAGCCGTTTCCCTTCCCTGCCGTCTATATTCATTGATCAAGGACGTATAAACAGTTATAGCCTTATCGTATTCCTTTGCTTCCCTATAATAATAAGCATACACATTATCCAACTCTATACGCCTTCGTTCCAACTTATTCACCTCCAGTATCTCAGAAGCCTTTCGCAAGTTTTTGTATATATCAGCCAAATCTCCTTCCCCTTCCGATTGGTAAAGAGATAAACTCTCATGGGCATAACTTCTATAATATAGGTACTCAAGCATACAAATAGGATTTTCGTCATCCAGTTTTTCAATCCCTTTGGCCTTACACTCATCCAAGCGCTTCTTATAAACAGACAAATACTTTAAACGGCTTTTCGAACTCTTGCTTACCGTAAATAATTGCTGGATAATATACATTTGTTTCACGAGAGGGACACCACGATCCTCCATACCCAGAAGTATCTCATTATATAGATCTTCCCCTTCCTCATATAGCCTATTTCTGATATAAAAATTTGCCAGCGCTTGTTTGGCCATATCCTTGCCATCCGGATAAGCCAGTTGATCCGCTAGCTCTTCCACGCTTTTTATCCATGTTAGCGCCTCATCATTCAAGCTGGCATTCGTGAGCAAGTAACCATACCAAGCCTTCGTACGAAACAGGTAATCATACTTTTTGGCTTGCTTAAATACAGGTTCAGACAGATCCAAATAATACTTCATGCTATCCATATTATAGCTATAATAATATCTTATGATCCAGAAATAGGCATGGGCCACATATTCGGGGTTCTTCTGCTTACGGGCCTCGCTTAACAACACCTTTTCCCAATACAGGTCTTTTCTCTTCCCGTTCTCCTTGGATAGATCGTATAAAAAGGACAGACGAGTGGTATCAGCCGGCATACGATCAATGATGGCAAGCAAACTATCTTGATTCGCGGTCTGCCCCCATAAAGCCGTTAGCTGAAATGAGAAGAAAACTAAAACTATTAATGATCGGACTTTCATAATATCATGATTTATTATGCGAATGAACCAATGGCAAACTCACGAAGAATATCGAGCCTTTTCCCAGCTCAGAGGTAACCCATATCTTTCCTCTCATTTGCTCTACCAATCCCCGACAGATAGCCAATCCCAGTCCAACGCCTTTGCTCCAACTGTCCAATTGGACAAAACGGCTGAATATGGAATCGATCTTATCTCTCGGTATTCCCTCTCCGCTATCCTCCACGAAAAACTCGACAGAAGCCGCCGTTCTCTTATATCCAAAACGGATGAACCCCTTCTCGGTATGCTTGATCGAATTCGTGAGCAAATTCGTAAGGATTTGTGTCAAGCGGTTCTTATCAGCCTCCATCACCAAGGCCTCGCAGTCGCTCAGTCGCAACTCTATGCCCGACGGCATACGCAACAAGATCATGCTATAAATCTCTTTCATCAGCAAACCAATATCCAGCTCCTTATAAATCAGAGGCATGGAATTTGACTCGATCTTGGAAAGATCGAGCACATCCCCGATCAACCGCTGCAACAACTCATTATTACTTTGGATGATATTTGAGAACTCAAGCCTTGTCTCCCGGTCTTCCTCATCCACCAATACTTGCGAGAAACCTACGATAGCGTTCAAAGGTGTCCGTATCTCATGATTCATGTTCGCTAAAAACGCGGACTTCAGGCGATCGGCTTCCTCCGCCTTTTCCTTAGCCCTCTCCAGCCTCAATCCGTACCGATGCCGGGAATACGAGATATATCCCAAGAAGCAACAGATGATCATCAAAATCGCAAGACCTCCCCCCATTGTCAATAAATTAGCACGTAGATGGCTCGCGTCCAGCTCCATCTTCTTATTTGCCAATTCCAGTTTATCCACATCATGTTGGTTCCTCAGCATAGCCAAATCCGCATAAAATTCGGCGCTCATAAGCGAGTCTTTCAAATGCGTATATATTTGATAGGTCTTAGCGGATTTTACCCCCTCCCCTTTCTGTAAAAGGATATCCGCCTTTTTCGCCAGCATCAATAGTATTTGGGTATTCTTCTTTTCAGAGCTAACGATAGAGAGCAACGTATCGACAAAGGTTAGAGCCCTGTCATAGTCTTTTATAAATATGGAATAGTCCAGCTCCATGTTCATGACCGTTTGAGTCTCTCTAACTAAATTCGCCTCTTCCACACAACGTTTGGTCAATATTAAATGCGAATGGGCTAATTTGGCATCATTCATCTCGATACCTTGAACCGCATACGAACGGTGATAGAGATACTTAAGGTAATTCACCGACATCTCTTCATTCAATTCCGTAATCCCATTCCCGTCACAATAGTCGATATAGGCTTTCAACTTCTCCAGATAGCGTTTCCTTGTCTCGACCGTCCTCCCTTTGTTCAATATCTGGCGAATGATATAAATCCGCTTGGGCAAAGGGGTGTCACGCTCCTCCATTCCCTGAAGCACCTCTTCGTATAAGGCGATACCTTCACTCATGAATCCCGTCTCGATATAAAAGTCCGCTAACGCTTGGTTCGCCATATCGGCACCCTCCGGGAAATTCAATTCTTTAGAAAGGGCCTTCAACGCGTTCACCTCCCGCAGAACCCCATCATCCTCCCGGCGGCTCGTCATGGTATATATATTCCAGCCTTTTACCCGAAACAGGTCCTCAATACGCCCTACCTCCAAAAACACAGGCTCCGCCTTTTGTATGAAATAGCGCATACTATCCGTATTTTTCGAATAGTAATAGCGAATTAGCCTATACAATTCGTCCGCCTCCTGCCAGCGCAAGCTATCACTCCCCGCCGCCAATATACGAATGGATGACAGTAAAAGCAGGAATAGGAAAATAATACGTAGTTGTCTCATACCGCAAGATTATAATAATTATCACTACGAGCTTATCCTCGGCCGTATCAATGGCAAAGTCACATAGAAGACTGAGCCTTCACCTACCCTCGAAGTAACCCGGATATTTCCACCCATCTGTTCAACCAAGCCTTGGCAAATAGCGAGCCCCAAGCCAACCCCCTTACTCCAGTTATCCAATTGCACGAAACGGCTGAATATCGTATCGATCTTATCTTCCGGTATTCCTTCTCCACTATCTTGCACGAAGAACTCCACGGATAAAGCCGATCTCTTATATCCGAAACGAATAGATCCCTCTTGTGTATGCTTGATCGCATTCGTCAACAGATTTGTCAGGATTTGAGTCAGACGATTCCGGTCAGTCTCCATAACCAGCTCCTCACAATCATATAATTCAAGCTCCACCCCCTCATGCATACGCAATAGGATCGTGCTATAAATCTCTTTCATCAAGGTAGGGATATCTTGGTCCTTATAAAGGAGAGGCATCGAATTTGACTCGATCTTGGATAGGTCCAGGACATCCGCAATCAACCGCTGCAACAGCTCGTTATTATTCTGGATAATATCCGCGAACTCTTGTCTTGTTTCCCGATCCTCCTCATCAACCAATACTTGTGAGAAACCGACAATGGCATTTAATGGAGTACGTATCTCATGATTCATATTGGCAAGGAAAGCCGATTTCAGACGATCGGCTTCCTCCGCCTTATCTTTTGCCTGTTTCAATTGCAATCCATATTTATGCCGTGAATAAGAAATATACCCCAAAGAGCAACAAACCAGCAACAATAGAACAAGCCCTCCACCCATCACCAATAATTTCGTACGTGAATGAGCCGCCTCCAATTCCATCTTCTTATTTGCCAATTCCAATTTATCCACGTCATGACGAGCTCGTAAATTCGCTAAATCATTATAAAATGCAGCATTAGTCACTGAATCCTTCAAACTGATATACTCGCGATACGCATCCGCAGCCTCCATTCCATGGCCTGAATTATAGCATATTATGGCCTTATCCTTCATCAATCCCAATACGGATACCGCCCTCTTACGTTGTAAGCAATAATCAATTAACTCATTAGCCAATGCTTTCCCCCGCTCATAATCGCCCGATATCCGATAATAGAGTAAACGGATATTAGAAATCGAGAGATATTCATTCCTCATGTTACAGTCTTTAACCAACTTCTCTGCACGAACTAGATGGTAAGATGTGAGGGAGACATCTTTCTTATCAATACCCAGCAAGGCGTAACTACGGTGATAGAGGTATTTAACATAATATAAAGGAGTATCTTCGTCTAATTCCTCTATTCCTTTTTCTTCGCATTCCACGATATACTCTTTCAATTTCTTTAAATAAAACAGTCTCTTCGATGCTTGGATATTTTCATTTTGTAAATGCCGGATAACGGTAATCCTTTTGGCCAATGGGGAATCCCTTTTCTCCATATCCAGAAAAACCTCCTCATACAAGGCGATTCCCTCCGCGTCAAATCCCGTACTGAAGTAAAAATCCGCCAGGGCTTGATTCGCCATATCGATACCATCCGGAAAATCAAGTTCGCTGGATAGATCTTTCAATGCCTGTACATTCTCTAGCACCCTTTCCTTCTCGCCATTACTCGATAAAGCGTAAATATACCATCCCTTAATCCGGCAAAGATCCTCATAACGTTTTTGGGCTAAATAAATAGGCTCGGCTTTCTTCATGAAAAAATACATGCTGTCTATATTCCGGGAATAATAATACCGGATGATCTGGAACAAAGCGTTGCCTTTATAAGTATCATCCTTACTCAACTCCGCCTCCTTGAGCAATCTATCCGCATAATATTTATAATCCAGCCCTTGTCCTTTATCACTAGCAAGTTCATCCAACTTCACAAGCCTGTCACCCGAAGGCATTTTTGCCAGCACACATTCCATGCTATCGATATCAGTGGCCGCAGTAGCTACAAATATTTGGGTAAGAGATAAATATATTATTAACAGTATGTTTCGCATTTAAAGTTTACAAAATAGACATCAATTAGTTAATGTGTGGCAAGTTAGTAAAATTTAGACAACAGCGTATCATTATTTACAAGTTTAATATTATAATTTTCAACTCAATCAACAAAAAAGCCTATATCAACCAAAGAAAGATTGATATAGGCTCTTATTTCAAAGAAACGGCTGTTCTCTTTATTTTGTCAAGGCGGCGATACTTTCCTCGATAGACTTAATCTTCGATTCGGCATCGGCTTGCTTTTTCTTCTCCATCTCGATTACTTTCGCCGGGGCTTTGCTTACGAAATTCTCATTGCCTAATTTCTTCATGACAGAAGTCAAGAAACCTTTTTGGTATTTCAATTCTTCTTGAAGCTTAGCCAACTCTTCTTCCACATTGATCAGATTGCCTAAAGGTACGGCATATTCAGTCGTACGAACCAAGAACGATACAGCGCCGGCCGCTTTCTCCTCTACCTTGGAGATGGAAGAGAGGTTACACATCTTAGCGATCACAGCGTTGAATGCCTCATTGTGCTCACCCACGATCTGCAATTCCAGCGCATCCTTATTCGGTATATTCTTTTGCAAACGAATTGTACGGACACCGCCAACGATCTCTTTCACGATCTCGAAAGCATCCAAATAAGCGCTATCCGCAACAGCTACTTCCGGCATTTGAGCAACCATCAAGCTCTCACCTTCCTTACGAGGCTCAAGGGCTTGCCATAATTCCTCGGTAATAAACGGCATGAAAGGATGAAGCAAACGAAGCAAGGCATCGAAGAAACCGAGTGTAGCCTCATAAGTAGCCTTGTCGATCGGCTGCTGATACCCCGGTTTTACCATCTCCAGATACCATGAGGAGAACTCATCCCAGAACAATTTATAGACAGCCATCATCGCCTCGCTCAGACGATATTTACTGAAAGAATCGTCTACCTCGGCGATTGTTTTATCCAGCTGCATCTTGAACCATTTCACGGCGATAGCGGAAGCCTCCGGCTGGGCGATCGTATCGTCTACCGTCCAGCCCTTCACCAAGCGGAAAGCGTTCCATATCTTATTATTGAAGTTACGTCCTTGCTCACACAAAGCATCATCGAAAGGAATATCATTTCCGGCAGGAGCCGCGAGCATCAAGCCCATACGTACGCCGTCCGCACCGTATTGCTCGATCAATTGCAACGGATCGGGAGAGTTTCCTAAAGATTTGGACATCTTACGTCCCAGCTTATCGCGAACGATACCCGTAAAGTAGACGCTCTTAAACGGCATTTTCCCTCTGTACTCATAGCCGGCCATAATCATACGGGCTACCCAGAAGAAAATAATATCCGGTCCGGTTACCAAATCACTGGTCGGATAGTAATAATTGATTTCCTCGTTATCCGGGTTATTGATACCGTCGAACAGGGAGATCGGCCACAGCCAAGAAGAGAACCAAGTGTCCAATACGTCCTCGTCCTGACGCAAATCAGACATGGTCAGATTCGGGTTACCGCATTTCTCTTTCGCCAGTTCCAAAGCTTTCTCTTCCGTCTCGGCTACCACGTAACCACCTTCCGGCAAGAAGTAAGCTGGGATACGGTGCCCCCACCAAAGCTGACGGCTGATACACCAGTCCTTGATATTCTCCATCCAATGGCGATAGGTGTTCTTGAACTTCGGCGGATAGAACTTGATATCGTCGTTCATGACCGGCTCCAAGGCGATCTGGGCTAGATGTTCCATCTTCAAGAACCATTGCATAGACAATTTCGGTTCGATAGGCACGTTCGTACGCTCCGAGAAACCCACCTTGTTCTCGTAAGCCTCTACCTTCTCCAAAAGGTCAGCGTTACGCAAGTCTTCCTCGATTTGCTTGCGGACATCGAAACGATCCATGCCCACGTACAGGCCGGCGGCCTCGCTCAGCGTACCGTTATCGTTGAATATATCGATAGAAGGCAAATTATATTTCTCGCCCAACATATAGTCGTTTACATCATGTGCAGGGGTCACTTTCAAACAGCCCGTACCGAACTCTATATCTACGTAATCATCCTCGATCACCGGAATCTCACGGCCTACCAGCGGAACGATCACTTTCTTTCCCCTCAGATGTTGGTTCTTCGGGTCGTTCGGGTTGATACACATCGCCGTATCCCCCATAATCGTCTCCGGACGGGTAGTGGCGACAATGGCGTATCCCTCCTCGCCTACGATCTTATAGCGAAGATAGTACAACTTGCTATGCTCTTCCTTATAGATAACCTCCTCATCGGACAGGGCCGTCAACGCCTTCGGGTCCCAATTCACCATACGGACACCCCGGTAGATCAAACCTTTCTTATATAGATCGACAAAAACCTTGATAACGCTTTCCGAACGTTTCTCGTCCATCGTGAACGCCGTACGATCCCAATCGCAGGAAGCACCCAATTTACGAAGTTGCTTCAAGATAATGCCGCCATGCTCTTCTTTCCATTCCCAAGCATGCCGCAAAAACTCGTCGCGAGTCAGATCGGTCTTCTTGATTCCTTGCCCGGCCAAACGATTCACCACTTTCGCCTCCGTAGCGATCGAAGCATGGTCCGTACCCGGTACCCAACAAGCGTTCTTACCCATCATACGGGCACGGCGAACCAAGATATCTTGGATCGTATTGTTAAGCATATGTCCCATGTGCAATACGCCGGTGACGTTAGGGGGCGGGATTACAATCGTATACGGCTCACGGCCGTCTGCATAAACTTA
>OAVB01000597.1_pt1 | contig 28242 bp, 38 predicted proteins | sample 1516871 | NCBI WGS metagenome assembly OAVB01 (sample SAMEA2580069, study PRJEB22360) | human gut metagenome | biome: human gut; feature: human-associated habitat; material: faeces | place: Denmark | collected 2008/2010 | reverse complement strand
AAGCAGCCGATGAAATCGAATTCATCATATCTTCTAAATCAGATTCAATTTCTCTTTCGTCTTTACGCGAAAGCTCCGGTGCAGATTTAGACTTCTTTGATAAAGAAACTTCGTCACCGTCAAAAGAAACATCATACCCCATAAGCCAAGCGGGATTGACGTTCATTGCTTTAGACATTAAATATAAATTGTCCTGCTTAGCCTTCCAACGGCCAGCTAAATATGACGAAATAACGCTGCGAGAAATGCCCGTTCTTTCGGCTAAATCAACAGGGCGCATTTCACGAATTTCAAGAGCTTTTTTTAAACGCATTTTGAAGTCTTCCATGATGATACCTCCTAAATAGATTATATCATAATGTTCTGAAAACGCAACAAAATGATTCGTATTTGGTAAAAAAAGTTTAGAAAACTACTTGACACGGAGAATTGCGACAAGTATAATCAGTTTAGAAAGTGTAGAAGTGCTACACAAAAGAAAGGGGGTGTGGTCGGTGAAGACTAAATATAAATACAATAAATTGTTTGGACGATTGGCAGAAATGGGGTTAACAAGGGAAGATTATGCCAAAGCAATAGGAACAAGCAGGTCATCTTTAGCTGCAAAACTCAACTCGCAAAGAGATTTTACGCAAGCTGAAATTTCAGAAAGTGTAAAGGTCTTAAAAATTCCAACGTCAGAAATTTCTACATATTTTTTTACCCCTGAAGTATAGAAATCAGAACAAAAGAAAGAGAGGTCAAAAAAATGGAATTCAAAGCGGAGAATGAAAAAGAGACGTGAATGGACACGTCCCTTTAACCAAAGAAACAGTTTTAGCATTCTGTTCTTTGCTCATTTGTTTGCCACACCTTTGCAGTCAGTCCCTCTCTTCAGAGAAAAACCTAGGATATTTCTCTTTCAATCGGGATTGGCACACGGACGCTACGCCGTGTTTCTTGAAGGCACATCTCACTTAGGCAGTCGAGGTTGCCGCTGCTGTTACGCCGCAGCAAGCATTGATGTGAATGTGGCACAGGCGTCGGACAAAAATTGGCCTAACAACAGTACCAACTCCTTCCTAAAGGCGAATGTAGATTTACGTCATGAAACACACGTATAGACGCCTCTACCGGGAGTATAAAGTAACGATGTACAAGTGTCAAGTATTTTACACAATATGTGAGGGGTGTAGAAAGTTGGAACCGCAAGAGATTGTAGATTTCATAAAAAATGAGCGGGTAAGAAAGGGATTATCCAAATCCCGTTTGGCGAAAGAGAGCGGACTGTCAAGAGAACTTATCGGGAAATTTGAATTAGGCAAGCATTCTCCCAAACTCTCTACCGTCGAAAAAATAGGTAAGGCATTAGATTTAGAAATCGTCATAAGAAAGAGAGGTGAGGAAAGTGGAAAACACATTGATAACAAGTAAGCAGGTCATGGACATTCTGCAAATCGGGCGGACTACTCTATGGAAACTCGAAAAGCTGCATAGGATACGACCTGTGCAAAAGTTATTACCTGTCAAGCGGTATCGGCTCAGTGATATCGAAAAAATGACGAAAGGAGCGAATGCATGAAAGTATTAACATTAACCGCAATGTTGGCAGCTTCCACTCTGTGGGCAGGCGTAGCCGTGAACGCCGACCTTGCGAGAGATTACTTATTCGCAGGACGTAACGAATTAATCGAATACAGGAAAGAAGTCGCAGAGGGCGACACGCTGTGGAACATCTGCAGTGAAATCGCCACAGACCGGGAAGACCTGCGAAAACTGGTCTGGCAGGCTATGCGGGACAATCACATTCAAGACCCGGCGGAATTACAGCCGGGGAGAGTAGTCATTGTAAGAGTACGGGAGGCGAGGAGATGAAAAAAAGAAAATATGAATTTACGGGAGAAAGAAAAAGATTTTGCGGTCAGACTTTACGTAGAATTAGAGCCGTCAGAGACTTCGGAAACATAAAAACCGGAGAGTTAGGCGGATTTATACAAAACGAAGGAAATTTGTCCCACGATGGAACGGCGTGGATTTACGACCATGCATGGGTATTCGACCTCGCCGAAGTATCTGACAATGCTCAAATATCCGGACGTGTTCGGGTATGCGGTAACGCTTGTATATCTGACAATGCTCAAATATACGGAGATGTTCGGGTATGCGGCAACGCTCAAATATCTGGCAATGCTCGGATATTCGACGATGTTTGGATATTTGATTGCGCAATAGTTTGCGATAACGCAATAGTTTGTGATGACGCAAAAGTTTGCGATTGTGCAAAAGTTTGTGGCGATGCAATAGTTTGCGGTTACGCAAAAGTTCGGGGCAACGCAATAGTTTGCGATAACGCAAAAGTTTGTGGCAATGCAGAGGTATGCGGCAACGCAGAAATTTACGGAAATAAAGCATTTTGTAGCAATGAAAAAGCCGACTGATAACGGCAATTATCAATCGGCAGGGCGGAAAACACATTCTCTTTCCGCCTCCATTATAACACAAGGAGGACCAAATGAATAACGAGGAATTTTTAAAAGAATTCATAAAAAAGGACGCAGAGGACAAAAGAAATGCTCTGCGTCACTTGACAAAGGCACTCAGCTATACCGACTGCGGTGTCTTTAATATGCAGTATGACCAAGAAAAAGAAACCGTGACAGTCACTTTTCTATCCGGGGAAAAACGAATCGCCAATGTGGCAATGGATAGCCCATCAGCCATGATGTACGACATTTTTAAGCAGATAGAACGGCTGAGGTAGGAGGTAAATATGCAATTATACAAAATCGCAAGAAGTATTCAAAAGTGTTTCAAAATCCCGACAGGAGAATACATTGACACCGACACAGGAGAAGTCCTCGACGAGGAGTATCTCAACGGTTTGCGGATAGCAAAAACGCGGAAGATAGAGAATATTGCCTGTTGGATAAAGAATTTGGAAGCCGAAGCGGAGGCATACCGGAAAGAGGAAGAATCATTCCGCATCCGCCGGAAACAGGCAGAGAGCAAAGTCGAAAGCTTGAAACGATATCTCACGAATTGGGTAGCCGGGGAAAGAATCGATACTGACCGCTGCAGGGTAACTTGGAGAAGAAGTATTTCGGTAGAAATTCAAGACGAAAGTCGAATCCCGGATGCCTACAAAAAAGAGAAAGTGTCTACCAGTATCGATAAAATAGCCATTAAAAAAGCACTGACCGGCGGAGAAGAAATCGCCGGAGCAAGCTTATTAGAAAAACAGAATATACAGATTAGTTAAGGAGACAAAACATGAAATTAAACATCACAAAAGGCGTGCAGCCGAAACCGCTTAAAGTCTGCTTATACGGGGTGGAAGGTATCGGCAAGACGACATTCGCAAGCCAATTCCCTGACCCGTTGTTTATCGACCTTGACAAAGGTTCAACGTGGTTGGACGTCGCAAGAGTCCATGCCGACAGCTGGAAAGAATTAATTGAAATCGTCAAGACCGTATATAGCGAAAAACCGTGTAAGACGCTGGTCATCGATACGGCAGATGCGGCCGAAAGGTTGTGCATCAAAGACATCTGTGAAACCGCCGGAAAGAAAGGAATTGAGGATTTCGGCTATGGCGCAGGATATACCTACTTGGCAGAGGAATTCTCATTCCTACTTGTCCAATTGGAAACGGTAATTTTGGCAGGCATTAATGTCGTTCTGCTCGCACATGCAACGATGAAAAGAGTATCCAAGCCGGACGATATGGGTGAATACGACCATTGGGAGTTAAAACTCAATACAAAAACAACGAACAAGGTAGCACCGTTGGTCAAGGAATGGGCAGATTTACTGTTATTTGCCAATTACAAGACGATTCTCATCAAAGACAGTAATAGCAACAAGAAGAAAGCGACCGGCGGGGAAAGAGTGATGTATACCACACATACGCCATTCGCCGATGCGAAAAACCGTTTTGGACTTCCGGATGAGTTACCATTCCGTTTTGACGAAATCAGTTACTTGTTAGAAAACAAGCCGAAACCGAAAGCAAAGGCGAAAACAAAGGCAAAAGAGAAATCTGATCCCGTGCCTGATACGGAAGAAATCAATCTGCCGTTGGAGGCCTTAAAGAAATTGATGAAGAAAGACGGTATCACAGAAGCAGAAATCCGAAAGGCCGTATGCGAGCAGGAATATTTCCCGGAAACAACACCGATAAGCGATTATCCCGTGGAATTCATCGATAATAACTTAATCGAAAACTGGGAAGCATTGAAAAATTACATTATAGAAAACAGATAATTCAGGAGGAATAAGAACATGGAAAACACAGCATTCAATCAATTCGGTACAGCAACAAAAGACATCATCGGTTGGGACGACCCTATAAAAGACGACGGACAAAATCACAGTTATGTGACGCTTCCCGCAGGAATTTATGATTTCACCGTGACGGGATTCGAGCGGAAGTATTATTCCGGCGGAGTAGGGAAAGACCCGTGTAATTACGCACAATTAAGCCTTGATATTCACGGCGGAGAACTTGGCGAGGGGCGTTGCAGGACGTCCTTATTCCTAAAAGATACCGTTATGTGGAAGGTGGCCACGTTCTTTGTGTCGCTGGGATTGTTGAAACAGGGCGACGAATTAAAGAAAATGCCGTGGGAAAAAATCATCGGGAAATCAGGCAAAGCAGAATTTGAAGTGCGGGAATATCAAGATAAGAGTTACGAAAAAAAGACCTGCAATGATGTTAAGCGTTTCGTTGCACCATCGCCTGAAACTCCGAAAGCCGCAAAGAAAAAAGCATTTTAACGGGCGGTATGGGATATGCAGCTAAGACCATATCAGACAGAAGCCATTTCCGCGATATTTGACCGGTGGAATGATGGGGAGCGAAAAACGCTCCTCGTCTTGCCTACCGGAACGGGTAAAACCGTCACATTCGCAAAAATCGCAGAGGAAAAGGCAAAACAAGGCGACCGCGTGTTAATACTGGCACACCGGGACGAACTCCTCGAGCAGGCCAAAGATAAAATCAAAGCCAGTACAGGCCTATACTGCGCAAAGGAAAAGGCGGGCGAGTCATGTCTTGATTCATGGCTACCAATCACCGTCGGCAGTGTACAGACCATGCAAAATGAGAAACGGCTCGAACGGTTTCCGAGTGATTACTTTGGAACGATTATCGTTGACGAAGCACATCATGCCCTCGCCGAAAGCTATCAAAGAATCCTCGGACATTTCCCGGAGGCAGACGTCCTCGGAGTGACCGCAACGCCTGAAAGAAACAATGTATCCAATCTCGGACAGTATTTCGACAGCATCGCTTATGAATATTCCTTGAAAGATGCCATTAAAGACGGATACCTGTGCGAAATCAAAGCACAGATGATACCGCTATCGTTGGATATTTCAAAGGTTGGAGTATCACAAGGCGATTATGCGAGTGGAGCATTGGGAACAGCACTTGACCCGTATCTCGAACAGATCGCCACGGAAATGGAAACATACTGCCGAGACAGAAAGACCGTTGTATTTTTACCGCTCATAGCAACGGCAAAGAAATTCAAAATCATTTTGAACCGGCACGGATTCCGTGCTGCCGAAGTGAACGGGACAAGTAAAGACAGGGATCAGATTTTGAAAGACTTCGACAGAGGTAAATACAACGTCCTCTGTAATGCCATGCTTTTGACCGAGGGGTGGGACTGCCCGTCGGTGGACTGCATTGTTATGCTCCGGCCGACAAAAATCAGAGCGCTATATTGCCAATGCATTGGACGCGGAACAAGACCGTCACCGGAAACGGGGAAAAAAGATTTACTACTCCTCGACTTCCTATGGGCAACGCAAAAGCACGACCTGTGCCGTCCCGCTTCCTTGATTTCAAAGTCACAGGAAGTCGTTAAAAAATCGGTCAAAGTCCTCGAAAAACAAGAGGATGCAATGGGCTTGGGAGAACTCGAAGAAAAGACAACCGATGAGATCGTGGCGGAACGTGAAAACTCCCTCGCAGTACAGCTAAAAGCAATGAGAAGTGCCAAGAGAAAGCTTGTAGACCCGTTGCAGTACGCCTTTTCAATCCAGTCAAAGACCTTAGTGGATTACGTCCCTGAATTCAACTGGGAGTTAAGAAAGCCGACCGAAACACAACTGATTACGATTGAAAAATTCGGAATATCCGCCGGAACGGTAAAGACCAAAGGCGAGGCGACTGTTCTACTGAAAGAGTTAATCGGAAGGGCAGAGAAAAAACTCGCCACGCCGAAACAAATCAGATTCCTCGAAAGTCGAGGTTTCCAACATGTTGGCAATTGGTCATTCGAGGCTGCGAGAAAGATGATTAATCGGTACTCAATGAATCACTGGTTAACGCCGAGAGGGGTTATCCCGTCAGAATACAGGCCGCAGGGGTAGAGATATGTCAAAAATTGATTTAAGACCGCTAATGGCCTATATAGACCCCGTGTCAGCGACGTATGATGAATGGCTTGCAGTCGGTATGGCATTGGAACATGAAGGCTATCCGTATCAAGTGTGGGACGAATGGTCAAAGCAAGACCCGTCACGATACATCGACGGCGAGTGCGAAAAGAAGTATGTCACATTCCGTGGGAATCCGACTCCCGTCACGGGAGCGACAATCGTACAAATGGCAAAGGCCGGTGGGTGGGTTTCCATGAAGTCAAAAGGCGAGCCGTCCATGCAACACACAACAGGAAGAATCATTGATTGGGACGATGCCATATCTGATGACACGAAAATCGTTGATTCACACTATGTAGAAAACGCTGAATTGCAAGAGCCGAAAGACGGGAAATGGCAGCAGATAGACGACCTTATCCGATACTTGGAAGCCGTATTCCGGCCGTCTGATTATGTTGGCGTTGTCATGGGTTCCGATGAGGCAAAGGACAAAAACAAGTTCTTTCCGGCGGGACGTGGGACGTATACAAGGACAGCGGGGGAGTATATCAACAACCTCCGGCGGTACAGAGAAACGGCAGACAATCCCGATGCGGCCGTCAGCATGGCCTTTGAAGATTACGACCGGAAGGCGGGCGCATGGATCAGATTTAATCCCTTAGACGGAAACGGCGTTAAGAATGAAAATGTCGCTGAATTCCGCTATGCGTTAGTAGAATCAGACCACTTACCGCCGGGCAAGCAGAAGTCAATCATGGAGCAAATGGAACTGCCGATTGTGGCAATGGTACACAGCGGGAACAAGTCCATTCATGCAATCGTCAGAGTGGATGCCGGAAACTATGAAGAATACCGGCGGAGAGTTGACTACTTGTATAAAGTATGCAATCAAAACGGCTTGCAGGTAGACGTTGCCGACCGAAATCCGTCAAGACTGTCACGACTTCCGGGAATCCTCCGGGGGAAAAGGAAACAATGGCTGATTGCAACGAACATCGGAAAGGCGAGCTATCAAGAATGGAAAGAATGGATAGAAACCGTCAATGATGATTTACCTGAACCGGAAGGCCTTAATTCGGTATGGGACAACCTCCCGGAACTGTCACCGCCACTTATCAATAATGTTTTACGGCAGGGACATAAAATGCTACTCGCAGGCTCGTCTAAAGCGGGGAAGTCATTCGCACTAATCCAGTTATGCGTGGCCATTGCAGAGGGGACAGAGTGGCTTGGCAATTTCCAATGCACACAGGGACGAGTGATGTACGTGAACCTTGAATTAGATAGGGCAAGCTGCTTACATCGATTCAAAGATGTCTACACCGCCTTGAATTTACCGCCGGACAACATCGGAAATATTGATATATGGAACTTGCGAGGCAAGGCCATTCCAATGGACAAGCTCGCACCGAAACTGATACGACGTGCCAACAAAAAGAATTACATTGCCATAGTGATTGACCCGATATATAAGGTCATTACAGGCGATGAAAATTCAGCGGATCAGATGGCGAAATTCTGTAATCAATTCGATAAAGTCTGCAATGAATTGAATTGTGCGGTTATTTACTGCCACCACCACTCAAAAGGCGGTCAGGGCATGAAAAGAGCAATGGACAGGGCGAGCGGTTCAGGTGTATTTGCCAGAGACCCCGACGCTATACTCGACATGATTCAATTGAACGTCAAGGACGAAAGGTCACAGCTGGAGAAACAGGTAGACAAGAGTACCGGTCATACTCCGGCGACGGCATGGAGAATCGCCGGGACACTCCGAGAGTTTCCAAGCTTTGACCCCGTAAATATATGGTTTGATTATCCGATACATCTCAAAGACAAGAGCGGAGTGCTGCGGTTCGCCGTGGAAGAAGGAAGCCTCGAAGATGTCCGGCAGAAGGGCAGAGAGCTTGGCAATAAAATCAAAACAGCCGTTAAGAAGGACAGACAAGGGCAATTAGAAGCCGTATATAACGACTTGACGGAAAACGGAAAGCACGACATTACGTTGAAAGAATTCGCAGAGTATTTCGATGTAGGAGAAAAGACAATCAGAAATGACCTCAAGGCAAACGGAAAATTTACCATACAGGGCAATTATATTTTCAAGAAATAATCCCTCTAATCAATTTCTAATCCTCAGGGAAAAACCAGTTTATATATACAGGTATTTCCCTGTATGGATAGGGGGATAGGGTGTGGGTTTGAATTTCCCACACACCCTACCCCTCACCTATCCATGAAAAAGGAATTTCCTTTTAGAGGTGAAGTTAGTTACTAATAATCAGGTTATTATTTAATAAGACAGGAGACGAGAGAATGGAAACGACAAATGTGAAGAAATTTTTTCTACCGATGAAAATCCCGACGAAAACATTTCAAGCTAAGAAACTGGCAGTCCGGAAGAGAAAGGCGGTGCTATATACTCCGCCGGAACTGAAAGAAATTGAAAGCCTGTACATTGCATTACTGGAAAAGTACAAGCCGAAAACTCCGATAGAGGGTGCGGTCGTCTTAGACCTACAATGGGTATTCAAAGACGAAAAGCGGGCAGGCCGTCCAAAGATTACCAAGCCTGACTTAGACAACCTTGGAAAAGCGTTCAAGGATTGCATGACTACAGTCGGCTATTGGTACGATGATTGTCAGATAGTGGAAACACACGAAGTTAAAGGTTACGGAATTCGTGAAGGTGTATATGTAGAAATTCAGGAAGTGAGGAATGATGAATGAATGAATTTACAGTTGGCGACGCGGACATAACGGGACTTGGAACGGTAAAAACGGGTATTGTTGGTATCTATCATGTGACAGAAACAAAAGCAGAAACAAAAGCAGAAACAAAAACAGAAACAATGGAGCAAAAAATCCTTACGGCGTTGAGAGAAGAAATCGGCGTTGAAGTGGGGGAAGAGTTTTATCTGTACGAAAACGGCAAAAAACAGTGGACGTGCAAATTTGAAGAAGACGGGTTTTATCGTATAAAAGACGAAAGCTCTTATGAATCGGTGATATGGAAAAATATTATTGGTGAATTTCACAAGTATGAGTTCAAGAGAAAGCCGTTTATGCCACAAAATGGAGAAAAATATTGGCACTTTGGGATAAGGAATAGTTTGAATGGAAACAAATCTCTTGATGTTTTGGAAAACGTATGGGATGGCATTTTGTTTGACTATGGCATGTTAGCACTCGGAAACGTATTTAGGACTAAAGAAGAGGCAATCAAAAGCGAGGACAAATTGTTAGAACGGTTGAATGAGTTACTGAAAGGAGAATAGACATGAGGACTGATTTTTGGGGCAGGGAGAAACCGCTTAAAAATGATATGGGAATGAGTGTTGGCGAAGAAAAACCTAAAATCGGAGAAGAATATTATTGTTTGGTACTCGATAAACCAAAGTTTAAAGTGGTAAAGAGAAAGTGGAAAAATAACAACGTTGATATGATTATGTTTATAACTGGCAACATATATAGTAGCAAAGATAAGGCAGAAGCGGATAAAGGCAGGTCTGAAATTTGAACAACGGTAAGTGCTTATAGTAATTAGTTAAGAAAAGGAGAATAGACATGGAAAACAAAGAAGAATGGATTGTGTTTTTAGATAGATACGATATTCCCGCAGAGCAGAATGCTTACAGAACAAGAGAAGAGGCTATATCGGCGGGAAGAAAAGAAATTGAAAAAATTAGTGCTAAATATATGGATTCAGAGGTGTTTGGAGAGAGAATCGAATCGGGAGTGTCGAGTTTCTATGTGGGAAAAGTAGGTAGATCTGAACCGGCTTTATTTGCAGACGATATCATTGACGATTTGATTAGCGATGCCGAAAGGATGTACGGAGATACGGCAGACAATTTCTTGGAATATGTATCTGAAAAACATAAAGAAGAATTAGAGGTAGAGGTTAATAAAGTGATTCGAAAATGGATAGACGACCATGATTTCATGACATGTGGGTTATTGGTCGAAAAGATTGAGAAAATAGAGGTATAGACATGGAAGAGCTGTTACAGGTCGTTACTACTGCGGCTGTGATATATCTTATGTGGAAGATGGACAGAATGATGAGGTAAAAAATGAAAATACTGGATGCATGCTGCGGAGCTAAAATGTTTTGGTATGAAAAAGAATTGCCTTTCGTGACATTTCAAGACATACGTGCAGGAATAAAAGAATATTCCGGTGGAAGAAAAATCAGAATAGAACCGAATCATGTTGGAGACGTAACAAGCATGGATTTTGCAGATGGAGCGTTTGATGTTGTCATTTTTGACCCGCCACATATGATTCGTGCGGGGAAAACATCGTGGCTTAATATCAAGTATGGTAAGCTGCCAGAGGAATGGGAGAGTTGGATAGCGAAAGCGTTTGCCGAGTGTTTCAGAGTATTAAAAAACGATGGAATACTTGTGTTTAAGTGGAACTCCACACAGATACCATTTGCCAAAGTCATAAAGCTATCCCCGTACAGGCCGATTCTCGGTGACCAAAGAGCAAGTACAAGATGGACTATATTTGTAAAGACTGAAATGTTGAAGGAGAAAGTATGGCAGAAGGAATGAAACGGAACGTATATTACAATGGTGATCCGACATATACCGAAGCAAGTAAAGCAATTAACAGAGAAGCAAGAGGACACAAGTATTCAATCAGATGTTTCTTTGAGGGACTGCGGAGTGACGGCAACAAGATTCAATCCCTCCGAGCAATCATAGAACAGTACCGGTTAGACCTATCAGGGTTATCAGCATGTCGTTATGACAAAGAGCCTGTGTCAGGTAGCCATGCCTCGGACTTGTCGGACATACTCATCAAGATAGAGGAGAAGCTGAGGAGTCAACATGAGCAGCTCATCAAGCTATATAACTCACTGGCTGACAAGCGTAGCCAAGCCTACAAGTATATAGCAATGGTGAACAATGAAGAGAAACAATCAATATTGCTTGATAGGTATATCAGATGTGCAAGCTGGGAGAGAATCGCACGCGAACACCATTACGACAAGCGCCACTGCATCCGGCTCAGAGATGAGGCGTTCCGGTTGATTTCCGAAATATGTCACTAAATGTCACCAAATGTCACTTTTAAAAGTGATATAATGATAGTGTGAAATTATGCACAAAGCCATATGCAAGAAACCGTCCGTAACTGGGCGGTTTTTTCATGCAAAAAATAAAATTTTATTGATATACCTATGGGGGTATGTTTGAGAATTCCGACCCCGTCTGCGTCGTATCGACGGAATAATTTTCTTCTTTTCTCATCGTGATTTTAGAAAAAATGAGGACAAAATGACAGAATCTGCCAGAAATCGTGCGATAAAAAAACTGAATAAATACATATGGACGATGAAACATCAGTGTGAATCGATAACACAGATAAACGCCGAGTTAATCATGCAGTACTGTAGATTCGTCGTGTTGTCGGAAGAGGTCAGTATTGAAATCACGAACGGCATCGGGAAGATGACTTCTGACGTACTCGAGGACAAAATCAAGATATACGAAAGAATCAATAAGTTGACCTTAAATCTGTACAAAGTGTTGAAATTTGACGAAATAAAAGACGAACTGGCAGATTATGGTAACCCGTTCACCAAAGTTTTCAATGAGGCGAAAGACGATGGCGATTTTTAAGCGTTGCAATCGTTGCCATGAACTTTACGAGGGCGAGCGGTGCCAAAAGTGCCACACGAAAATATCAGTCGCCTATCAAAGACGAAAGCTGAAAGAAAACGAGAACCTGAAAAGATACCATTCAAGAGTTTGGCAGCGTTGCAGACAAGAAGTAATAAACAAATATCTCGGATACGACATATGGCTAATGGGCGTGGGCATTGTCAGAGCTTGCAAACCTGCCTATATACATCACATCGTAGAACGTGACGAAAATCCTGACCTGTTCCTCGATGTTGATAATCTGATTCCCGTTATTCATGCGAGCCACGAAGAAATTCACAAGTGGTATGACGGCGGGAAACGGGCAGAGGCTATTGCACGCATAGAAAAAGGAAAAGAAGAGTTTACGAGGAGATTCCATGATAGTTGAAGATGAACTCAAATTGATAACCGTTCCGGCGGAATTGAACGAATTTATCGGCGACTATTACAAAGCATTGACGAAACGTGCAGACATGGATTTAGTCGGAGAATCGGAGTTTCGATGTTTCAAACGATTCATTGATATGTATAACTCCGGGAAATACCGATTTGCTAAAAAAGCAATGCAACGATTATTCCAGTTTCTAAGCATGCTCACTTATATAGACGAGGACGGCAGACCGAAAAGGCTGAAACTCTATCCGGCACAGAAATTCATCATGTGCGGGATATTCGGCTTACGGTATCAAGACGGCCGATATTTAGTTAATACTTCCAATCTCTATGTGGCAAGAAGAAACGGGAAATCATTCCTATTGTCGGCAGTGCTTCATTATTTAGCCGGAATGAGTAAATTCCGTAATGAATTAATCGTATTGGCGAGTTGCAAAGGACAAAATGCGACGATATGTTTCAACGAGTTCTGTAAATTTATTGATAATGATTCAAGGCTGGCAGAAACATTTTCAAATGTGAATCGAACAGCTTGCTGGGCAAAGAACAAGTTCACCGGTAACCGGATAGAGATGTTCAGAACCGGCGGCGCAAGCAAAAAGACACTTGACGGATACACGAATAAAGTCGCGGTCATTGATGAGGAAATGCTCTGTGATGAAATCATTACCAAGACAATACAAGACGGGCAGGCGCATTTCAAAGATTCATTGCTGGTTACCATGAGTACAGCGCAGTTCGAAATCGGCGGTGACAATCACAAGAAATGGCTAACACTGCGGAAAATGTTATATGAAAATGACCTTCCGGATAACCTGTTTCTGTTTCTTACAGAGCCGGACGACGATGAAGTAAAAGCAAAAGACTATACAAAAATCAATGTATGGGGAAAAGCAAATCCTGTTTTACTATTCGAGAGTGACGGTTTCACGATAAAAGAGCATATCAAGAGAAAGTACATGCAGAAAGCCAAAGAAGCGACCGCAGAAAAGGGATTTGCACTGCAATCTTTTGTGACGAAACAATGTAATACATGGTATTCCGCCGGAGACCGCAATCTCTGTACATACGACCAATTAAAAGCTTGCGGAGTTTCCTATAGCTTTGAAGACGTCATCGAGAAAGGCTACAAAGACTGGTATATAGGCATGGATTTATCTCAGACACTTGACCTGTCCAGTGCTTTTCTATGTACATTCGTTGGAGAAAACAAGAAAGGCAGATTACTGCAATATGGCAAAGCTTACGACCACCCGAGATTGTTTTTCAAGACCATTTCATGGATGCCCTCGAATAAATTGCAAAACCATATAGAAAAAGACAAATTCAGTTATCAGGACTATATCGATACTGAATTATTTTTATGCAACGGCGCCGGAGGAGAGAACATCGACACTAATCAGATTTATCAGCAATTAAAACAGATACGAGATGAACATGACCTGCATTTCGTCACGATTGCTGCCGACCCGTACAATATCGCAGGGATTCAAGAGAAACTGGCGGACATGTGCGATACCTTCATATTGCAAAATCAAAGTCCGAAGGCGTTAAGCCAGTACATAGAATCATTCAGTCAATATTTCAAAGACGGTATCATGGCGTATCAAAAGGGACATGAGGACATATTCGAAAAAGCAGTGACCAATGCACTATTGGTACGGAATAATACTGGATTTTACTCGGTGGAGAAAATCAGCTTACGGGCAGACAGCAATATAAGAATTGATCCGCTCGATGCTGGAATCACGGGGTTTATCGCTCCGTTCATTGATTTTAACAATGATACACCGACAGCCGATGACCTTGTCGATGATTGGCTCGATGATTTAAGAAATAAAGGAGTGATGTAATGATTACGGCCGAACAAGTCCGGGAATACTTGAGAATCCCTTATGCAGATGATGACAGTTTTATAGAACGAATCATTAAACAGGGATACAACTATTTGAAAGACGCAATCGATGATTACGATGAACTGTATAGAGAAAATCAGATTTTCGCAGGGAAATGTGATATGTGGGTTCTCACTTATTGGACACCCGGAGCTTATGACCAACGAGAGGGTATGTTCACGGGCAAGCCTGAAATGGACTACTCGGCAAGAGCGATGATTACTCAATTACAGTTATACAGAAAGGATAAATAATCATGGAAATCAGAATCACAGGAGAAATCAACGACACAGAAAGTATCGTCAAATTAATCGAATCGGCAGTGGCAGATATTGATTTATACATCAATTCACCCGGCGGCGATGTATTCGCAGGCTTGAATGTAGTAAACGCTATACAAAAAGCAAAAGTACAGGTTACGGCTCATGTAGAAGTCATGGCGGCATCCATTGCGGGAGTCATTGCGCTGGCTTGTGACAAAATTGAAATCGATAAAAACAGCCTTATTATGTTGCATAACTGCTGGACTGTTTCCAGTGGAAATAAGAAAACATTGGAGCAGGACATAAAAGCAATGGAGGCTATCGATAACATCTTACATAACATCATCAGCGAAAATTCGACAGATGATTCCTTAATTGCACAAATCGAAGAGGGCGATGTGTGGCTCACAGGCGAAGAAGTCGCAAAGATTTTTACCAATGCCGAATTGGTTGACCTTAAGAAAGACTACGCTCTCTGTGCTTACTCCTCATTGGCTAATCTCGTTAAGGAAAACAAGAAACTGAAAGCAGAACAAGAAGAAGAACCGGAAGCAAAAGACGAAGAAGAGAAGAAGCCTGACGAAGAAAAAGAGGAAGAAGAACAACCGGAAGAAGCCGAAGAAGAACCGAAACAAGAAGAGGAGCAACTGGAAGAAGAGGAAACCGAAGAACAACCGGAAGAAGAGAAAGAACAGGAAGAAAAGAAGAAAGAGGACTACAAAGTCAGTGACAAGCTCAAGGACTTGCTAATTAGAGCAGGAGGAATCTGATGTTTGAAACTTTGAAAAACTACTTCAGGGGTAGCGTGTGGCGACAACCGAACACGAGAACGCAGATATTCCCCGTTGGTCAAGGGCGGCGAATCAACGTAGACGCCAATGGTGACCTCATCTATTCAACGTGTATAGAGATACTGGCGCGACAAATCGCTCAGAACGAATGGGGACTGTATGCAAAGGGCAACGATGAGGCGGGCGGACTTGCGGCGAAATATTACCGTGCATTGAACCTCGAACCGTATCCGGGAATCTCGGCATACGATTTTTGGGAATATATGGAGAAAATGAGATTAGGTCATGGGAACGCCTATGCTTATATCCATTTCGACGAGAAAACGACTGCTCTCGACCGATTGATACCACTTGACCCCGTCGGAATGCGTGTCTATTGGGACAACGCAAACATTTTAGAGGGCAAGAGAAAAATCATCTATGAATACAAAGACACCGTCAGTGGTGAGAATTTCTTATTCCTACCGGAAGAAGTGCTGCATCTGAAATCATTCTCACGAAATGGGATTGTCGGCGTTCCGGCTATCGATGTTTTAATGTCCACGCTCCGTAGCAATGCAGAAGTAGAATCGGCACTTAGAACGTCAGTAGAAAACGGTTTCAGCGGTACCATTGTTCTTTCCTATACATCTGACTTGTCCAGAGAGAAGCAGAAACTCTTACAAGACGGCGTACAAAAAATGCTGAAAAGTGCGGACAATACGATATTACCACTGCCCGCAGGCATGAGTGCGCAAAACATAAGTAATGATATCAAATCGTATTTTGACACTCTTAAAACGACGAATTCACAAGCGATAAGCAGTTTCTTTGGGATACCGCTTGCAATGTTGAATATCGTCGGCGGTGCAGGAATGGCAACATTCTCCACGAATCAGATGATGTCGTTCTATAATCACACGATTATTCCGATTATCAAGAGATATAGCATCGAATTGACCGTCAAGCTATTGACAGAAAAGCAAAGTGTAAAAGGTTATCGATTCAAGACGTCAAATGATGTCTTTGATTTTCTTGACGCACAGGCGAAAGCCAGTGTTTTAAGTGCGTATACAGGAGCTGGCATATTGACAGCAAACGAGGCTCGCGCGTCTATCACCTATCCGAGGAGTGACGACCCGAACGCTGACAAGCTCACACAGCGGGGCGGGACAGGCGCACTCGGAGACAGTGCAGACAACGAGGGCGGAAAGGAGGGAGAAAATGGTATTGGATAAAGTCGTAAAAATGAAAATCGGAAAGAAACAGTATAATCTGTCATTTCCAATTTCAACGATATTCGAACTCGAAGAAGAGATGAATCAAGGGTTGATGAAGGTTATCGCACGAATCCAAGAAGCAAAAATCAAGGATATATACACCTTATTCAAGTGGGCAATAATCGGTGGTGGTCATGAGTTAACCGAAGAAGAGATTCAAGCGCTCTTCCTTGAGGCAGTAGACGACCCGGGATACGAAACGCTTGTAACAAGCATTTTGAACGCCGTTGTTAAGTCGGGTATAATCGGCGGTCAAAAAAAAATCAACGCGGTGCTGGCGACCAAAAAGGAATAGCCTACACAACAGCCTATCAACTACTCGAACAGCTCGAGAAAATCGCACTTGGGGAACTGAACCTGACACCTAAGCAGTTTGGAGAAATGACCGTTGCGGAAATTGACGCCATGTTTGACGGCTATTTACGGAGACGGGAACAGCTCGAGGACTTGTTTATTATCAACTGCGCTTTACCGACTTATCGGGGAGCTTACGGGCGGAAAGCACCGACTTATAAGAAACTGACAGCTTACCGACAAAACAATCAAATCACAGGAAGTATCGACACCGAGACAGCCGATTATTGGCGGTCTTTTTTTATGAAAGAAAGGAAAAGGAATGTTAAAAAGCTTAGAGCTAAAAAACGAGGTCAAAGAGCTGCGAGACAAGATTAATGGCCTTATCGAGCAGAAATCGGAAGTCTCGCAGGAATTGCAGACCGAACTGTACGATAAAATCGAACAGTACACAGCACAAGTAGAAATCGAATCAAAAAACAAGATTGCAAACAAAGGAGAAAATACAATGGACAGAAAAGTATTCAACAAAGCACTCAAAAACTACCTGATGGGAATTCAGAACGAAGAAACAATGCAGGTATTCAACGCAGCCAAAGGAAACAACGGAGCAGTCACCGCAGACGGCGGCGCACTCATTCCGGAAGAACTCCTTGCCTTGAAGGAAAACAACGGAATTAATAACGATTTGCGCAACGTAGCGACAACCGTTCCCGTTTCCACAAGAGCAGGCTCTGTACCGACAATCGACTATGGTCAGAAACTCGAACTCGTTAATTTCGATGAAAACAATGAAATTTCCGAAAAGAAAGCAGTATTCGGTTCTGCTAAATTCAGCCTTGCTTCCAAAGGCGCAATTATCCCCGTTTCCCGTGAACTGCTTATGGACGCTAACACCGATGTTGTTTCCATTATCGGAAATCTTTTCAACCGTGTATACCTGAAAGACGTTAATAAATCTATCCTCGCAGAAGCTGCTAAAGGTGCTAATTCCAAGAGTGTTACAGCACTGGCAAGCAAGGTCGGCCTTGACGCTATTAAACAGGCAGTTATTTCCCTTCCGCTCGACGCAGGCGGAAACGCAACCGTAGTCATGAATCAGTCTACCTTTGCTGCACTCGCAGTCGTAGCTGATAAGCAGGACAGATATTTGCTTGTCCGCGATGCCAACAACGCAACAATCCGCGAAATCGAAGGACGTCCGGTCATCGTTGTTGAAGATGATGAACTTGCGGCAAACACCGTACTTGTCGGCGACTTCCGTGCTATGTATCACATTGCATATCCGGAACTCGAAGTTATGGCCGATGAATCCGCAGGGTTCACCCGCAACTCCGTTCTCGTTCGTGCCGTTTGCAGATTCCAAGACATTAACACTTACGATAAGGCATTTGCAGTCGTTAAACAGGGCGCTTAATAGCTCCCTTTCTTGGTGGTGGCCGGTGGAACACCTCCGCCACCGGTTACCACAATATTGTTTTAAGGGGGAAATATGTTCAAACGAAATCCAGGAAGATTTATCCACAAGATAACACTGATGAGGCCGTCAAAACCGAAACGTGACGAACTCGGCGGGTTGTCGGAAACGACGTATGAACCGGTCATCGAATTATTCGCTATGTGCGAGCAAAAAGACCAGTCGCGGCAGCCGTTTGTAGGCGACTACGTCACGGCGGATACGAGATATTTCGTATTCCGTGAAATCCACGAGCCTATCGACACGTCATGGCGACTCCAATACCGCGATTACACATATTTGATTAACGAAGTCAAGCTCATCGATGAAAGCAGACCATATTTCATTCAAGTTACGGCAACCGCCGTCAACGCGGGAGGTGGAATCATATGAATTACAAGCTACCGTTCTATGCAGTCAGCAAGGCGATATACAACGCTCTTAGCAAGAAAGGGCAACTCGAATGGTTTGATTCCGCAGTCCCGATTGAAGAAATAGAGGACTATTTCAAAAAACAGGCAGAATTTGCTTACGGGATATTCGGAGCGGCCAATGCAGACTGTGTTGCAAATAAAGACATGGCCACATGGGACACGTCGATTAATCTCGAAGTTTACAGCAATTACAAAGGCCGAAAAGTCGTGGCACAGAAACTCGAGCAATTGCTCAATTACCTAAGCAGCGACGTAGGCTGGGAATTACTCCAAAAATCGCTTAACGGCGAGGGATTTGCGCTGATTTCCATGAACGTGGGAACAATGAGGCTGAATTTGCCGATATATTCGGACAATGGAGTATGGCAGAGCGGGTCAACATCAGTGATTTTCAGAGTTGGACAGTTAAAAGAAAGGAAATAAAAATGGCAGGTATAACAATTGCAAAAGAAAAATATCCGCAATTTGATGCCGGAACAGGCGTCAGCGGTAAAAGAGAAGTCATTTATTTGAATTACGGCGAGGCCGCAACGGCAGCACTCCCGAAATGGACACTGCTCGGCGGACTGACAAGTCACACAATCTCTCTCAGTACCGAAGTTTCCACCGTGCAGACGAAAGACACAGGATACTGGGCAAGCGGTGCGGTCACTTCCAAGTCTTTGGAACTTTCCGCAGACGTAGTATTTCAGAGGGATAACGAAGCACAGGCGGCAATCGAGGAATTCGTTTATAACGACGACATCACCGCCGAGAAGAAGGCACTGCAGTTCGCTATCGTTGACCTCGACACAAAGGAATACACGGTTGTTACCGCAATTCCCTCCTCTTGGGAGAAAACGGCAGAATCTGAAGATTTGATTCAAAAGTCGCTTTCCGCAACATGCGTCGGCGCTCCTGAAAGAAAAACAGGGTTCAAAGGTTAATACATAATGGGCAGAGTCCGTCGGTGGTTTCCGGCGGACTTTTTTCCCATACAAGGGATAAGACATGACATTTGATGAAATCAATGAAAGACTAAATGAATTATCTGAAAAAGGTTTTACAGAATTAGTCAATCACGCAACAAAAAGAGCAAGACTTGACGTGAAATTTTTTATTGCGAGAACACATCCTAAAACAGCTTTCGGCGGTCAACAAATAGGCACGAATCAATTTATTCGTGGTAAGTATGAAATTCGTGTAGGCGATACATTGACTAACATTTACGCGAATTATTTTGCGCGCTGGTATAACACGGGCGCTTTCGGGCGTGCAATCAGAGCAAACGGAAAAAGAAAAGGCATGAGGGGGACAAAGTATCCACCGCGTGGCAATTATTTTGCAAATAACAAGAAAGCAATAGAAGACTATTACGCGACTTGTATAGATAAATACTTAGATGAAGGATTAAAAAGATTAGATACACAAAGCGGATTCAACAGTTTAGGGCGGTGATGACGAATGGCAGAAGCAAAAATAAGCATTATTACAGAAGCACACGACGAAGGCTTAAAACGGCTCAATACCGCACTGGCAGAAGGTCAGCAGTCCGTCAAGGCCATGCAAAAGGAATTGAAAGACCTTGAAAAAGCAACGGCAAGCGGGACAAAAGCCACTGATGAACAGGCATCGGCGATGCGCAGGCTGCAGCAGTCAATCAACGAGCAGAAACAGGTCAATTCTCAATACAACAAGTCAATCAACGACACTCTTAAAGGTTTTAACGATATTTCAAAGGGTGCAGACACCGCCGGAAGTTCAGTCGGGACACTGGCTGCAAAGTTCCTCGAAGGTACAGGCAGTGCAGGCGGATTCTCAACGGCATTGACCGCTCTTACAGGTGGATTGTCGGGACTGGCAACGGCCATTATCGGCGGGGGTAGTCGTCGCACTGGGCGGAATGGCTGTCGGGATTGCCAGTGCGGGAGCAGGCGCACAGCAGACCATTGCTCATTTCGGCGCAATGAAAAACAGCGTGGATGATGCGGTCACGTCTTATCGTATATTCAATGACCTAACAAGAGATTCTACATTTGACCCAGGGCAATTAGAGCAGATGCAGAATCAGCTCATGGGTATCGGCTACTCGGCGGCTAATGCGGCCGATTTGATTCGTCTGTGTGGAGATACGGCCGCAGGCCTCGGTAAAAAAGCGCCGGAAGCACAACAAATGGTTGATGCCATTTCAAGATTGCAGGCAACGGGCGAAGTTTCCAGCCGTCAATTAATTGCCATGAAAACCGCAGGCATGAATTTGGACAAGGCGTTTGCATCGCTGGGCATGACAGGCGATGAGGCCATGCAGGCGGTAGAAGACGGCACAATGGACTCTCAGACCGCCATTCAGGCATTGACAGGCTACATGCACGAATTCGACGGTTCAATGGCAAAATCAAAACAGAACATCATCGACCAATGGGGAGATATTACTGGGAACCTCGGTGCATGCTGCGAAGAAATCGGACTCGGCATCATGAACGCATTCGACCAATCAGAAATCATTCAGTTATTAATGGATTTTACAGAAGATTTATTGTCAATGGTCAGAGATAACGGGGTCAGTATTTTCAGTGATTTTGGGAAAGTAGCAAGCTATGCTTTGTCGCTTATCGGCGATGTGCTCGAAATCATTATCAACGCCGTTAAAGTAGCTATTATGCTATTTCATAAATTTTATGAAGGATGCTGCGAAATCGGGGTTAAAATTGCAAACGCACTATCTCCGATACTCTCTCCGCTTGCTCAAATATGGAATATCCTTTCAAAGATTTTGCATGGCCTCGGGCAAAAAATTTCGGCAGGGATTGACGACGGCTGGGCATCGACATTTGGTACTGGTGCCAAAACGGAAGGCTCACGGGAGAATAACTTCGTCAAAACGCAACGCAAGAGTACAGGCAGAGCCGGGGGCGGTGGTGGCGGAAGCCGTGCCGGTGGAAGTTCGAAACCGTCGCAAGCAGAACGGGAAGAAGAACGCAGAATCGACGCGCTCATCAAGAAATATACCGATGCCGACAAACAGAAACAGGCACTCGCTAAGTCTACACTGGAATTGGCGAAAGCAAACGTCAACATGCTTGTCGGAGAGCAGAAAAGACAGGAAGAAAATAGAATCTCGCTGCAGGCGTTGTCCGATGCACACTCTCAACTGATGAAAGGCTGGGAGAACGAGCTTGAAGTTGCCAAGAAGATAAACGACGAGGAAACGAGAAAAGACGTTATCAAGGCAATCAATGACCAAGTGACCGCAGAGAACAGGCTATACGAGGCGAAAGTCAAGGCGCAACAGTTCCAATTCAATCTGAAAGAAAATCAGGAAGATACAAAAAATCTCATTGATCAGATTCTCGGCACAGAAGACGAAGCCAAACAAAAGATAGACAAAATCAAAGAAACGCTGAAAGAAAGCTTGCAGGATATTGATGTAGCCGTTGCGAACCCCGACGAAGGCGAACAGCTGAACAACATGGCCAAGCTGCTGCAGATGACACCCGATGCGCTCGCAGAGGAGCTGGCACTCAAAGGGCAGACCTTAGCGGAATTCGCAGAACAGTATAAGACAACACTCGCGGAAGCCTCGCAAGCGGAAATTCAGCAATTATCCGTAGCCGACCAATGGGCAAAGAAGACACAGGAATACTGCACACAAGTCGGTCAATCTATGGGTTCTGCAATGGCCGATTTCATCAAAGGCAACAAGTCGGCAAGCGAGGCGCTCGCAGATTTCGTCCGCGGATTGATTAACAATGCGGTCTCGATTCTCTCTGAATGGTTAGGCGTGTTTGCGATTTACTCCGCATTCCCGACACTCGCAAGCGGCATGACACCCGCCGACATGGCCAATAAGACCGTATTCGGTATTCAAAAGAAAGCAACAGGCGGATACATCACCGGTGCGGGCACCGGAACGAGCGATTCCATTCCCGCCATGCTTTCTAATGGGGAATATGTACTGCGGTCATCGGCAGTAGACCGTATCGGTATTGGAACGCTGAACGCTATGAACGCGGGCGCCGTTCCTCAGTTCTCCGAGGGCGGTTCTGTAGGCGATGTCGTTTCCGGCGGTAATAACAGCGTGAATCTGTCCGTTTCGGCAGTCGACGCAAGTTCTTTCCGTGACTTCCTCAAGCGTGGCGGACTGTCGGAAATTAAGCAGGAACTGTTCGAAAACACACGAAACTTTGCGACAGAAAGTGGGGTATGGTAATGCGTAAATTCCCAAAACTCAAGAAATTCAGTTTCACAAGCACGAAAAAGCAAAAGTGGAACACAAGGATACAGATGTCAGGAAGCGGGAAAGCAAGGTCAATGACCAATCAACTCTATCCGCAATGGATAATCTCTGCCAAGCTCCTACATCTTACAAGAGAGGAAGCCAACGAACTAATGGGATTCGCAGCACTCCTCAAGGGAAATTACGAACCGTTTCTGTGGCTTGACCCGGAAGATTTTGAAGAAAAAGGCGTACAACTCCCGATGATAACTCCGGGCGTGTATCAAGCGGTTATGAGAATCGGCGGATACGCAGAGCCCGTTGACTATATCGAGAATGTGACTGTCTATATAGACGGGGCGAAGCAGTCAAGCGGGACATACTCTATTACCAATGGCATGATTAAGTTTTCTATATCACCGGCAGCAAGCTCAAAAGTGACGGCTGACTACACATATTACTGGAAAGTCAGATTCGCACAGGATGAAATGGAAATACAAAACATATTCGTAAACCTCAATGATTCAAAAACTTTTAAGATGGTGAGTGCAAGATGAAAACAGTAGACGCAGCACTGGAAAAATATCTCAATAGAGAAAAACAAATCACGTCATGTGACCTATACGAGCTGGTATTGTTTAACGGAAACAAATATTACTATGCAGACACCGATATAGACATCACATGCGACGGTAAAACTTATAGACATAACGACTTGATGATTAAAAGGCAGCAGGTCAACTTACATTCACGCGTAGTCGTGGATACCATGACAGTGACCATTCATGCAGACAAGAACGACAAAATCGAGGGATTGCCGATATTAAAGGCCGCACATGAGGGGAAACTTGACAGGGCAAGAATGTATCTGAAACGTTGTTTCTTCCGAGACAAATCAATATTAGGCGTTGTTTCCCTATTCGGTGGAAACGTAGAGGTCAAGTCTGCAGGCGGTATCAAGCTGGAATTGTCCATTAAGGCAAAAACACAAGGTCTTAACGTGGAATTTCCATTGCGGAAATACTATCCGCAGGGTGCATACGTGACGAACGAGAACAACGTAGTATCCAGTACGGACAAAAGCGATACAGTCTTGATTGCTCCGTTCATACCGCAGAAAGAAGTGTTGTTATGACCGGCGGAGAAAAGATTGCAAAAGCGGCCTATACATGGCTGGGGACTCCGCACGTCAATATGGCAAAGGTCAAAGGCGTAGGCGTAGACTGCGGAATGCTCCTGATAGCTTGCTTAGAAGAAGCAGAACTTATCAAATCGGGGGACATTATCATCAAGCCGTACTCAAACGAATGGCACTTACATCACTCTGAGGAGTGGTTTCTGTCGTATGTGAAACAGTATTGCCGGAAAGTAAAAAAGCCGATGCCGGGGGATTTCTTCCTGTACCAATTCGGGCGTTGTATTTCTCATGCAGGAATCTACATCGGCGAGGATAAAATCATTCATGCCGTTGTCGGTCAAGGCGTTATCATGACAGGAACGAATGAATCCATGCTCTATGACGGCAAGGGAAACTCAAGGCTTAGAGCAATTTACAGATTCAAGGGGGTGAAGTAATGGGTTTTTTCAGAGGACATACGACCACAACAAGGGCAAACAAAATCAGTGAATTCACAGTTTCCACTGCAGAATACGGCTCGGCAGTTCCGGAAGTATTGGGGACAGTCAGAATTGCAGGAAACATCATCTATTATGACGATTTCACAGCACACGAACATAAAGAAGTCCAAAGAGCAGGCAAAGGCGGCGGCTCGAAACACGTCAACATTACTTATACTTACACCGTGGCGGCTATTTTGGGACTCTGTGAGGGAGAAATTAACGGCGTTAGTCGTGTATGGGTCGGCAAAGATATATACAGGTATCCGAACGAAAAAATACAGATGACGTTGTTTCGGGGGACACAAGACCAACAGCCGTGGGCATACACACAGGGGAAACATCCTAACAAGGCACTCGCTTATTCCGGACTTGCCTATGTGGCAGGCGTTGTCGACCTCGGCGATTCGGGAGCGTTCCCGTCTTATAATTTTGAAGTCAAGGGTAAATTACTTGACACCGGTGACGGAATTGATGTCAATCCGGCGGACTACATCAGATACGTACTCGATAAAGCAGGATTGAAAGATGTTGAAATTCAAGGATTAGACAATTACCGACAGTACTGCAGGGAAGCAGACATCTTAATTTCAACGCCGCCGGACGAAAAGACAAAAACCGCAAGAGATATTGTCAATGAAATTGCAGAACTCACGAATGCTTATGTATTTTGGTCGAATGACCAATTCAAGATTATTCCGCTTGCCGACAGACCCGTCGGAAACTGGATGCCGAACAAGCAGATTATCTATGACCTGACATCTGATGATTTTATCCCTCAATCAGAGGGGGAGCTTGTCAGATACGAACGGAAAGACGGGTCAGAGAACTACAATCAATTCCCGGTAGAATTCATTAACCGCTCCAATGGTTATGAAAAAGAAACCGTGACTTACCAATTCACTGATGACATCAAGAAATATGGAAGCAGACAAGCAGGCGTATTTGCTGCCAATTACATATATACGAAAGAAAGAGCCGTCAAAATTGCAGAACAAATCGCACGGATCAATTTCTATGGCAGGAACAGATACACATTCAAGCTTGATTGGTGCTTTTGTCGGCTTGAAGTCGGGGATTTAGTCACATTAACCGACGAATATTCCGGAATGGAAAAACAAGTAGCCGTCATAAGCGAGGTAACGGAAGACCAAGACGGACTATTACTGTTTAGGGCAATCTCGATGCCGGACGGTGACTATGAACCGGCGCAATACGACGTTCATGAAACCGACAGACCGTACATCAACATGAACGACACCGCTTGTGATACAGCACCGGTTATATTCCAGCCTCCGGCGGACATGACCAAAGACGGATTGGAACTGTGGATAGCCGCCAAAGGCAAAGAGCAGAACTGGGGCGGCTGCAGCGTCTACTTATCCGACGATAATGAACATTACGTCCATGCCGGGGACATAAATAATTCATCGAGATTAGGAGAGGTCAAGGCATACAGCGAGGACAAAATCAAGGTCACATGCAACGGCCAACTCCTAAGCGGAAAGCCTGAAGATGCCGAGCGCGGAAACACAATCTGTTGGATTGCCGGAGAGTGTTTATCCTATACAACGGCGACACTTCAAAACGACGGCACTTACTTACTTGAGGGACTTGTACGGGGGCAATACAACACCGTCAAGGCAAAACACACGACCGGAGAATCATTCGTTCGATTGGATAATTATTTATTAAAATTGCCATTCGCAAAGAATGACATCGGCAAGAAAATCTACCTGAAATTCGTCTCGAAGAACATATTCGGAGCGGGAGAACAGGACCTGTCTGACGTCAAAGCCTATGAGTATAAGCTGCAGCGATATTTTATACCGCCTGTTACCGACATCACGGCTTACAATCGTTACAGAGAGCTTGCAGACGGCGTGACAAGATATGATGTTGTCGTAAAATGGACACCGCCGGAACTGCAAACATATTTACAGGGCGACGTATGGTACAAAACAAGCAACGGACAGTCTGTATCCGTTGCAAAAATGAAAGACGTTCCTGTTTCAGAAATCGGTTTTCAGGGGGAGTGGATATATGGGGGAAGTGGCAAGAATCAAGTCGTGATTCCTCAAGCGGTAGTCGGTGACACTTACCTGATAGCCGTATGCACCAAAGACACGTTCGGGGAAGTCACAAGTCCTGACAGCTCGCCGCAAATCAAGATACTTGTAGCACTTAAGACCGAAACGCCGAACACGCCTGACGGATTTTCTATCGAATTTGGAACGACAGCAACGGCAAGCTGGAAAGAAGTCACCAATACAGACATCGCATTCTATGAAATTCGTCGTGATTCCAACGCTGGGGAAGAATCAGAGAACTTGCTGGCAAGAACAAATAATTTGTCTGCAATCCTGTCATTGACGGAACGCAAAGGGAAACTGTACTTATTCGCAAGGTCAGCAATTGGAAAATACTCCGCTCCCGCGACACTCGAATATAATAAGCTGCCACCGAAAAAGCCGAAACCGCCGAAACTGAAAGCCTCCGTCAGAGGATTCGGAGTCATTGCAGAGCCGATACCGAGCGGAGCAATCGGTATGGCAATCTACATCGACGGTACGGGCGACTTGCAGACGGTCAAGACAGTCAACAATAGCTATTTCCATTCTTGCGAGGCGGGAATCTACGATGTGCCAGTTGCTTTTTACGACATTTTCGGCGAGGGCGAGCAATCAGAATCGAGCAGGGTTACTGTCAAGGCTACTATTCCTGATGAAATGATAGACAAAGAAAAGTTAGGACTAACACGGCTTGAAAACGAAGTCGGAAAGATAGATGAACGAATCGCAAGCGGAGTAGAGGAAGTCTACGAACAAAAAATCAAAGGCGATGTAGAATCACAAGTCGCACAGCTATCAGACGTCATCACGCAGAATGTAAATAATAAACTCGCAGGCGTAAACAGCCGTATCACACAATTAGACGATACTATCAATCTAAGAGTGACAAAACAGCTTGACGGGAAAGCAGACAAAAAGAACTTAATCAGTCAAATCAATATTTGCCCTGAAACAATTACTATAGACGGGAAATTCGTACACGTCACAGGCGATACCTTATTTGATAACAATGTCATCGTCAATAGAATGTTGTCGGCAAAATCCATTACCGCAGATAAAATAGCGGCGGAATCGATAACTACAGAAAAAATAAAATCGGGAGCAGTCACTACAGATAAAATGACAATCGGAAGTGCAGAGGGGGCGAGAATGGCCTTGAAACCTGACTTGCTTGAAATATTTGACGAAAACAATTTCAGGGTTATTGCATTGGGGGTGTTGAGAGAATGACCGTAGGACTAAGAATCTATCATCCAGAAAAGGGGGTGGTACTGGATATTACCGACTCACTCACACGAATTCTTGGCAGTTTTATTGCAGACACGCCTACAGGGGGCAGAACGGTATACATTGAAAATAACGACAATTTGTTTGTGTTTTTTGTTCCTGAAGGGGAAAAAGCCACACCACTAACACTGGAAATAAAAGGAAATCAAATCAGCTGGGCTTATCGTATGGATTTTGACAAGAGCAAAGTACAGAGGGTTTATTATGGCACTTATTAATTTCTTAAAAATTTACAATAACAATAAAAAAATTATTAT
>OAVB01000576.1_pt1 | contig 28783 bp, 24 predicted proteins | sample 1516871 | NCBI WGS metagenome assembly OAVB01 (sample SAMEA2580069, study PRJEB22360) | human gut metagenome | biome: human gut; feature: human-associated habitat; material: faeces | place: Denmark | collected 2008/2010 | reverse complement strand
ACTTTAAAGGGTTTGACGCATTTCGTCAAACCCTAAAATATAGAATTTAGTCTTCCGTATGGAATTTAAGTTTACGTGCGGAATTTACTTTTTCACTCAAGCTATTTTATAAAACTTTTAGAAAGCGTGTATAACCGGAGTTTAACTACCAATAGTATTTTTCTGTCTCATCTGTCTCACAGATATGTACCTTTGAGTAACAATATACCAGCTTTCCATGTCTATCAAATAGGCAAACTGTATTTCTAGGCTTAGGCTCATGCTTTTCCAACAGTGTTATCGCTATTGCCATATTCAGTTTTAAAGAAATCTCCGAAAATTGCTTTACATACTTACTGTTTAATGAAATGGAGTTTTGCTCCAACCATTCTTTATTGTGAGGAAAAGTATATCCGCTACTCCACATTTCTGGAAATAACGCTATATCTGCGCCATTTGCTTTTGCTTCACGACACGCTTTCATTCCATTAAAAATGTTCATAAATGCTTGAAATTTCAAGGTTTATCGGTTGCACAATGATTGAATATGAAAAGAATATGACAAGAAAACAACAAATTGATTTGGCAAAAATAGACAAAAAACAAACATATTTATTATAAATCATGCACATTGACACAAAAACAACTGCGTACTATACTTAAACCATCGAACAACCGATTGCGCAAAAAGCGGAACGCAATAAAACACAAAAGCGAAACGCAACAAAACACAAAACAGATGGCAACACAAAATGCGAAACAAAAGAAGTATTGCGCAAATGCACAAAAGTCGGTAAAATGGTTCGGAAACGCAAAAATGCGGGAAGAAAAAAGGGAGGAAATTTTCAATGAAGAAAAAAGTATTAAGCGTATTACTTGCAACAAGCATGGTTGTTTCCTTAGCAGCATGCGGAAGCAAAGAAGAGACAACAGACAATGCAGCAGGCGGCAGCACAGCAGCTGCTACAGAGACAGCAGATGCAGCTGATACAACATCAGCAGATGATGCGATCGCAAACCTGATCGCTGCAACAGAAGGAACTGTAGACATTCAGCTCTGGTGCTCAGAACTTGAGTCTTACCAGACAGTTATGAAAGAACTGACAGATAAATTCCAGGAGCAGTACTCAGATGTAGATTTCAACATTACGATCGGTGCAGTATCTGAGCAGGAGGCGAAGGATAAGGTCTTAGAAGATATCGATGCAGCAGCAGATGTATTCGTGTTCGCAGATGATCAGGTAAATGATCTTGTAAATGCAGGAGCACTTCAGGAAGTGGCAGCTACTTATACATATGATCCGGCAGAGACAAACTCTGAGGCAACTGTAGCAGCAGCTACAAAAGACGGAAAACTTTATGCTTATCCATTAACAGCTTCCAACGGATACTTCTTATACTATGATTCAAACATTTTCTCAGAGGAAGATGTAGCTTCCTGGGAAGCTCTTGAAGCAAAAGCTGAAGAAGCCGGAACAAAAGTCGGTATGAACATCGCAGACGGCTGGTATGTATATGGATTCTTCGCAGGAGCAGGATGTACCCTTTCCATGAATGAAGACAACTCCAATGAGTGTGACTGGAACAATGAGACAGGTCTTGCAGTAGCAGAGAGCATTGAGAACATTGCTTCTTCCCCAGCATTTGTAAACGTAGCAGATCAGGATGCAATCACAATGCTGACAGATGGAACACTTGGAGCATACGTTTCCGGTACATGGAATGCAACTTCTTTCCAGGATCAGTATGGTGATGGATATGCTGCCTGCAAACTTCCTACCTTTGATGTAAATGGAACAGCTACACAGATGGGATCTTATGCAGGATACAAATTCGTAGGTGTTAACTCTCATGCAAAAAATGTTGGCTGGTCAATGCTTCTTGCTGAGTACTTAACAAACGAAGAGAGCCAGTTAGAGATCGGCCTTGCAACAGCTGAAGGTCCTGCTAACCTGGCAGCAGCTTCCCAGATCGATTCCCCGGCACTTGCAGCACTTGCAGCACAGTCAGCATACGCTGATCAGCAGCTTGTAGGAAGCAACTACTGGGATCCGGCAAAAGCACTTGGACAGAACCTTGTTGACGGAGCTGCTGATCTTCAGAAAGTACTTGATGATGCAGTAGCCGGTATTACACAGCCGGTAGCTGAATAATCCACATTCGGTCATACGTATAGCATAGAATGTCCGCTGGGCGTACTTTCTATCTATCATGAATCTGAATTCCACATGCTCTGCATTGGGCAGGGTATGTGGAATTTTTAAAAAGAGAAACATTTTTGTCCTGTGACAAAAGTACTCATTCACGCAAGGGAGTGAATCTATGAAAACATTTTTAAATGCAGTCAAAAAGTACTTTGCCGACTTTGGAAGAGCTGTGGCAAAGGGGGATATCTGGTGTAAACTCTCGCTGATCATTCTGGGAGCCGGATATTTTGGACGGAAACAGATTATAAAGGGTATTTTAATGACAGCTCTCGAAGTGATTTTTTTCCTGTTTACCGGTCTTTTTTCTATCAATTATATTAAGGATCTGAATACGCTTGGTACGGTACAGTATGAGGCAGTGTTTGATCCGCTGACTATGAAAAATACTGTTAATGATTACGACAACTCATTGCTCATCCTTCTTTACGGAATCGTGGGAATCCTCGTGATCTTAGCATTCATACTTTTATATATAAGCAACATGAAGGCTGTTTACCGCCTTCAGCTTATGAAGGAAGAGGGAGAGCACATCAATACATTTGGTGAGGATGTCAAATCTCTTTTCAACGGTAAGTTTTATATCACATTGCTTACCCTGCCAAGTATCGGCGTTATCATGATGAATATCATACCGATCATTTTCATGTCCTGTGTGGCATTTACCAATTATGATATGGATCATATGCCGCCAAACTATCTGTTTACATGGGTGGGACTCAGGAATTTTAAAAATATGTTTACAGGCGGAACGACCATCACATTCTCCTATGCATTCGTGAGGATCCTTGCATGGACGATGATCTGGGCAGTAACAGCAACTTTTACAACCTTTATCGGTGGTATTCTTCTTGCAAAACTGATCAATCATGAGAATACATATTTCAAAAAAATGTGGCGTTCACTTTTTGTAGTGACCATCGCAATCCCACAGTTCGTAACCTTGCTGTTAGTCAGCAAAATGTTTGCAGATCACGGTATTGTGAACACCTGGTGTTCCAACATTGGTCTGACCGGATTTTTAAAGGATATCGGTCTTGTTTCAGGAAACTTTATTCCGTTCCTCTCAAAACCGGGCTGGTCCCACGTGATGATCATCCTTATCAACATCTGGGTTGGTGTTCCATATCAGATGCTTTCTGCAACCGGTATACTGATGAACATTCCGACGGATCAGCTGGAGAGTGCACGAATCGATGGAGCCAATAAATGGCAGATTTTCTGGAAGATCACCATGCCGTATGTATTGTTTATCTGCGGACCGTCTCTGATACAGAGTGTGATCGCCAACATCAACAACTTCAACGTTATTTATCTGCTGACAAGTTCTACAGCTACGGCAAATATGGCGTTTGCAAACTCCAATGCCAAGGAGACAGACCTTCTTATCACATGGCTGTTTACTTTGACCAATGATAACTCAAACTACAAGATGGCATCGGTGATCGGTATTATTTCGTTTGTAATCTGCGCACTTCTGACACTGCTTAGCTACACCAGAATGATCAGTGGTGACAAAGAGGAGGTGTACCAATAATGAAAAAGAAAACATGGAATATCATAATCAGACATGTGGTACTTGCACTGCTCGCATTCATCTGGCTCATCCCGATCGTCTGGCTGATTGTGACATCGTTGTCCGCAACAAAGGGCGTAAGTTATCAGCATTTCTTTCCGACAAACTGGACGCTGGCAAATTTCCACCAGCTGTTCTTTGAGACGGATACTGCTGCAAACTTCCCGGCATGGTTTAAAAATACCTTTATCGTGGCACTGTTTACCTGCATTATCTCTTCCTGCTTTGTATTGATGGTTTCTTATGCATTCAGTTGTATGAGATTTAAAGGAAGAAAACAGTTGATGAGCTTTTCCATCATCCTTGGAATGTTCCCTGGTGTACTTTCCATGATCGCAGTTTACTTTGTGTTGAAAATGATCGGACTCACCGATTCCCTGGCTGGTTTGATCATCGTTTACTCCGCTGGTTCCGGACTCGGATTCCTTGTATTAAAAGGATTCTTTGATACGATTCCGGTTTCCTTAAGGGAGGCAGCGCGTCTCGAGGGTGCATCCGAGGCAACTATTTTTACGAAAATTATTATCCCATTGTCAAAACCAATGATCGTGTACACCATCATTAACGCTTTCTTAAGTCCATGGATGGATTTTGTAATGGCACGTATCATGATCAAGTCCAAGGAATCTGCAGACTGGACGGTAGCGATCGGACTTTACAACCTCTTACAGAAGACATTGATCGGGGATTACTTCGCAATCTTCTGTGCGGGCGGTGTGATGATCGCAATTCCTATTTCGATTCTTTTCGTAGTAATGCAGAAGTTCTACGTTGAAGGTGTGACAGGTGGAGCAGTTAAGGGCTAAATCATAAGACAATTGCGAAACTCGTAAAAACTAAATTGAAAGAACAGATAATTCTGAAACTCACAACATTCAGAATATAAATTGGAGTTTCAAAATTATCTGCAATTCAAAGAATCTTATGAAAGTTTCGCAATCGTCTAATCATATAAAATTTTGAGGAGACATGAAAAAATGGATAAATTTGTATTGAATCTTATTCATCGTCCGGAGATGGTTCCAGAGTATTCTGCAACCGTGACAGGACAGGGCAAAGAGGAGGATATCGGAGATAAAGCACTGCTGACAGAATCTCTGGATATTTTCAAGACACAGCAGAGACTGGCACATGAGAATGGATTAAAAGTAACCATTCAGATGACATATGCATCTCTTTTCAATGATGAAGCTGTAGAGATCGCAAAACATGACCATGAAGTATATGGTGATGAGATCGCATTATCACTGCTTGGCTTACCATGTGAGGAGTTCCGTGAAAAATACAAGACAAAAGATTTCTGTATCTGGATGTTCTCTATGGAAGACAAAAAAGCGATCGTAAACGACGTATTTGAAAAATTCCATGACAGATTCGGTTTCTATCCGGAATCAACAGGTTCCTACTATATGGATGCTGATCTGACAAACTATATCAAAGCAACTTATCCAACGGTAAAATGTGCCGTTGCAACCTGTTGGGAGGAAGGACCAAAAGCATATCATACCTGCAACAACTCCTGGTATACCTTATTTGATGGAGGTCCATGGGCACCATGGATCCCATCCAGACAGAACACACATGCACCGGCAGCAAACAAGGAGGAGGACAGTGGTATTGTAGCGATCCCACATCTCTCCCGTGACCTGATTGCATGTTACGATGGAAATGGTTCCAACTTCGGAACACATCCACAGAACGTACTCCGTGGAATGATCTACGATACCAAGACATGGGAGTATCCATATCTTTACAACTTGATCGACCAGTACCGTTCTCTGGAAAAATACAACAACGGATATTCCTACAACATGATGTTCGTTGGACCGGGCTGGATGAACAAGATGGGACGCTGGGAGCAGCCATATGAACTTCTTTACAAATCTTACAGCGACGGATGTGCTTACTATGGCAAGCTGAAAAAAGAAGGACAGCTTATCGATATGACGATGTCTGAGTTTGCAGACTACTATCGTGAGAAAAAAGGTGTCAACGATAACAATTATAATGAACCGGAATGTGCACTCTGGAGAGATATTTTATATGGTTCTGACAAACAGTTATTCTGGTATTGCGATCCATATATGAGAGCATGTGTGAACATGGATCAGGGCGGTGCGATCGTAGATCTTCGTCCTTACGCAGCAAAATTGGAGTGGCCGGTTGGTATCGGTACAAAACATGTGCAGGATGCCTCTTATCCATTCTTAATCCAGGAGAAATACCGTGCAGGATACTTCACACATTATGCCGGAGAAGGAACCGTAAGAAGTGCAAAACTTTCTTACAAAGGAGAGGAAGTGGATCTCTGCCTCTGCCCGACACACGCACACTTCTCACAGGAAGGAAAGACAAGAATCCTTACCTTAGATCCTGTGACAATCGAGTTTAGGGATTTAACCGTAAAACTTCAGACAAAAGAGTACTTCGAAGAAGGATCCTCAAACATTAAGATTGAGAGAAATATCTTAGAGATGAGTGATCCAACTGCAGAAGTGACATTAAATGAGTACATGGTTGCATGCTATGGTACAACAGAGTATTCCGAGGATATGTCAAACATCACCTTAAAGATTGACGGACCGGAAGAAAAAGAAATCCACTATGCATACAAATGCCGCGAGGAAGGTGTTGTCGGAGCAAAAGAGGTTTCCGCAGTCATTCCTGAAATCGAGACACGTGTATCCATGACAGCTTCTGATGAAACAGCAGAAGGATATGTAAAAGAAGGATATGCATTCTCACCAATGTTTACATTGGGATACAGAAAAACAATCTCAGATAAGGAGGTATTTGCAACATGGCTCAACTTGGCAAAGGCAAATTAAATTACAGATGCCCATCCTGCTTTTTAAGAGATCTGGACATTGATATGTTTTATAATAAAGAAACAGGAATTTACAGCTGCATCCGCTGTCAGTACAGAGGAACAGAGGAGGACGTTTTGGAGAAAAACGAGATGATCCGTTTCCGTTATAAAGCAATGCACGATAGAATTACAAAATTTGATTTTGATTAAACCAAAGGAGGCTGTCTTGAATTTTTGAGGCAGCCTTTTTCAAAAAGAGGTAACAGCCATGGGGAAAAAGAAAAAAGACACGATGGAGCTTCGGTTTTACGAAGTGCCACAAAATGAATATGTTCTTGCACTTTTAGGAGACAGTTGGATCCGTGACTATGGTCATGATGAGAGCAATCTTCATTTTCATAATCTCATGGAGATCGGTTATTGCAAACATGGCACAGGGGAATTGATCTTAAACGAGGAGTCAAAACCTTATGAACCGGCAATGGTAAGCATTATCCCACAGAATTACCCACATGTGACCATCAGTGATACGGACAGTGGTCCAAGCTTCTGGGAGTATCTGTTTTTTGATCCGATGGTCATGATCCAGGAATTGTATCCGGATAATCCGGTCATACAGAAAAAGATTCTGCAGATGGTCAACCAGAAAGCACTATTTTTTCATGAGTGGGAAAATCCGGGTGTTTCCGTGCTGGTCAAAATGATCATGGATGAGATGCGGCAGAAGAAAAAACGATTTCATGAATGTGTCCGGGGACTTATGATCACATTGTTTGCAGAACTTTTACGGATGTGCGAAAATGATGTTGCGGAGGATGAGATCCGGAAAAAGACAGGTGTGTCACAGATCACACCGGCTTTGGAATATGTCCGCAATGAATATGCCAATAACATCCGTGTGGAGGAGCTGGCGAAGGCGAGCCACATGAGTGAGACACATTTCCGCAGGGTGTTTGAGTCCTACATGAATATGTCTCCGATGGATTACATCAATCTGATGCGGGTACAGAAAGCCTGTGACATTATGAAAAAGACGAATGACTCCATGGATGTTGTTGCACAGAAGGTTGGATTTACTACGACTTCCACGTTCAACCGGAATTTCAAAAAATATTTAAATACATCGCCGTATCAGTGGAAGATCAGCCCGGAAAATTACGAGAGAAAGCTGTTGAATTATAATATTTCTGCACTGAAAGGCTGGTAAGGCATAAGGAGACATTTCTATGGGATTTGATGTAAAAAAGATTCATGATCCGAAGTTTTTCAAAGAAAACTGCATGGCGGCACATTCTGACCATGTTACATATAAAAATGAAGCGGAGGCAGTGGAACAAAACAGCAGTTTCAGACTGTCCTTAGATGGAATCTGGAAGTTTCATTATGCAAAAAATGATGCGCAGACGATTCCGGGGTTTGAGGCGGAGGACTACAATTGCAGACCGTGGGACGACATCCGTGTGCCGGCGCATATCCAGATGGAGGGGTATGATATTCCACAGTATGCCAATATCCAGTATCCGTGGGATGGAAGAGAGGATGTGTGGCGTGACGCAGTGCCGACAGACTTTAACCCGGTGGCAAGTTATGTGAAATATTTCACATTGCCGGAAGGATTTGTAAAAAATGGGCTATACATCTCGTTTCAGGGTGTGGAGAGCGGTTTTGCGCTTTGGCTGAACGGAAGTTATGTCGGTTACAGTGAGGACAGCTTTACGCCGTCGGAGTTTGATCTGACACCTTATGTGAAAGAGGGCGAAAACAAACTGGCGTTGAAGGTATTCAAGTGGACTTCCTCAAGCTGGTGCGAAGATCAGGATTTCTACCGGTTCTCCGGTATTTTCCGTTCCGTTTATTTATATACCATGCCGAAGGTGCATGTGTATGACCTGAAAGTGCAGCCGGTTGTTGCGGAATCGTTGGAGAGTGCCGATCTGGTGCTGGATATGGAGATCTGTGGAAAAGCAGAAAATGTTGAAAAATCCGCAGATGATGCCAAAATGCAGAATGTATCTGCCAAAATCACGCTCACAGGAAGCAGGGATGATTCAAAAGAGGGAGCTGCCGGAAGTGTTTCAGAAAACACAATTTTTTCCGAGACAATCAGCTTTCAGCCCAATAATACTTCAGATACGATCCGTTTCACAGATACAGGTGCAGCGACAGTTCACTTCGAACAGGAAGTGAACCATCCAAATCTTTGGAGTGCGGAACATCCGGAACTCTATACGCTTACGGTTGAGCTTCTGGATGAGAGTGGAGACTGTGTTGAATATATTTCACAGAACATCGGATTCCGCCGTTTTGAGATGAAAGATGGCATCATGACTTTAAACGGAAAACGTATTGTCTTTAAGGGCGTGAACCGTCATGAATTCAGCTCAAAAACAGGACGTGCCGTTTCTAAAGAAGAAGTTTTGCAGGATATTATCACGATGAAGCAGAACAATATCAATGCGATCCGCACCTGTCATTACCCGGATGCCTCCGGCATCTATGAGCTGTGCGACCGGTATGGACTTTACATGATCGCGGAGAACAATCTGGAATCCCACGGTTCGTGGGATGCGGCAAGTCACGGACTTGTGCCGAAGGATACCATCGTTCCGGGCGATAATATGGACTGGGAGCCGATGATGTTAGACCGCGTGAACTCCTGCTATCAGAGGGATAAAAACCATCCGGCGATCCTGATCTGGTCGGTGGGAAATGAATCCTACGGTGGAAAGGTCATTTTTGACATGTCCGAAAAATTCCGTGCAGTAGATCCGCACCGTCTTGTACATTATGAGGGAATTTTCAATGACCGCAGATATGAAGGCACGAGCGACATGGAAAGCCAGATGTACACCAGCGTGGAAAATATTAAGAAGTTTCTGGCAGAGCATAAGGAAAAACCATTTATCTGCTGTGAGTACACCCATGCGATGGGAAATTCCTGCGGGGCGATGCATAAATACACAGACCTTACTGATACCGAACCAAGATATCAGGGCGGTTTTATCTGGGATTATATCGACCAGTCGATTTTGAAAAAAGACCGCTACGGGCAGGAATTCCAGGCATACGGCGGGGACTGCGGCGAGCGTCCGACTGACTATAATTTCAGCGGAAATGGAATCTGTTATGGCGGTGAGCGTGATGCTTCTCCAAAAATGCAGGAAGTCAAATTCAATTATCAGAATATCAGCGTGGCTTTTGAGGAGCACTCTTTTACGGTTGTAAATAAAAATCTGTTTGCAGATACGAGCGAATATCAATGTATTGTAATTTTACAGAAAAATGGAACAGTAGTGAAAAAACAGAAAATGGATACAAATGTTGCACCACTTTCGTCCGGCTCTTATGAGATCCCGTTTGTGATCCCGGAGGATGCAGAGTACGCAGTGACGGTTTCATTTGTACTGAGAGAAGACACGTTCTGGGCGAAAGCCGGACATGAAGTGGCGTTTGGTCAGAAGGTTTACAAAAAAGAAGTGAAGTTTGCCGTACCGGAAAAACCATTGCAGGTAGTCCGCGGAAAAGTGAATATTGGCGTGAAGGGCGATGACTTTGACTGTCTGTTTTCCCTGCTGAACGGCGGATTGGTTTCCTACCGCTATGCGGGAAAAGAGATGATCGAAAAAATCCCGATGCCAAACTTCTGGAGAGCGCCGGTAGACAATGACAACGGCAGCATGGCGCCGGGACGCTACGCACAGTGGAAGATCGCCAGCATGTACATCAGTCACAGAAATGGCGGCATGTTCGACAATGTGCCGACAACCGTGGAAGAGACAGAACACAGCGTGACCATCACATACACCTATTACATGCCGACCACTCCGGCAGCAAAATGTCAGGTTGCATATACCGTATTTGGTGATGGAACCGTCGAGACAAAGCTTACTTATGATCCAGTGGAAGGACTGACGGATATGCCGGAATTTGGCATGATGTTCAAATTAAATGCCGATTATGACAATGTTGAGTGGTATGGTTATGGACCAGAGGAAACTTATGCAGACCGCAGACATGGGGCAAAACTTGGCATTTACAAAAATAAGGCAGCAGACAATATGGCAAAATACTTAGTTCCGCAGGAGTGCGGCAATAAAGTCGGTGTGCGATATGCAAAAGTGACCGACTATAAAGGAAGAGGACTGTTATTCTCCGGGGACGAGCTGAGTTTCTCTGCACTTCCATATACGCCGCATGAACTGGAAAATGCAGCACATCCGTATGAACTGCCACAGGTACATTATACTGTCGTGCGTGTCGCACTGGCGCAGATGGGTGTCGGCGGTGACGACAGCTGGGGTGCATGGGTACACCCGGAATACCATATTGATGTGACAAAACCACTGGAATTTACATTCCGCTTCCGTGGAATATAAGGCAGGCAATTGAAAGAAGAGGATGAGGAGTTTCGCAATTATCCAGGAATATAAGGGTGCAAGAGGAGAGACAAAATGAAATTTGTAAAAGGAATGGATTTATCCACTTTATTGGAATTAGAGAAATGTGGCGCAAGATACTACGTTGACGGAACAGAAATGGATATTCTGGACATTATGAAAAAGTATGATGTCGATACGATCCGTATCCGTCTCTGGAATGATCCGTGGTCGGAAAATGGCGAATCTTATGGCGCAGGAGAGAATGATTTAAAAACAACACTTGCGATCGCAAAGAAAGTGACAGACGCAGGACTGGGTGTGTTATTGAATTTCCATTACAGTGATTTCTGGGCTGATCCGGGAAAACAGATCAAACCAAAAGCATGGAAAGACTATAGCGTGGAACAGTTAGAGCAGGCAGTGTATGATTTTACCGTGGATACCATGAAAGTTTTTAAAGAGAATGGAATTAATACCACGATGGTGCAGGTTGGAAACGAGCTTTCTAACGGTCTGTTATGGCCGGAGGGAAAAGTGCCAAATTACGATAACATTGCAAAATTTGTCAATGCAGGGATCCGAGGTGTCCGTGCAGTGGACAAAGATGTACCGGTCATGCTTCATCTTGACAATGGCGGTAACAATGCGCTTTACCGTGAATGGTTTGACGAGTTTACAAAGCGCGGTGAGGATTTCCAGATCATCGGTTTATCCTACTATCCGTTCTGGCATGGCACATTAGATATGCTCACAGACAATATGAACGATATCGCAGAGCGTTATGGAAAAGACCTGATCGTAGCGGAGGTTTCCATGGGGTATACGATGGAAGATTATAAGGATTACGAAAAGCTCTCTGACGAAGAACGCAAAGGCTATGCAACGAAACAGGAACTGGTAGAAAAAATCGAATACCCGATGACGGTTCAGGGACAGTATGATTTTATGGAAGATTTCTTAAACCGTATCAGTCACATCAAAGGAAACAGGGGAAAAGGATTTTTCTACTGGGAGCCTGCATGGATCCCGGTTCCGGGTTCCGGCTGGGCAACCGAGGCATCCTTAAAATATATGAACGATAAAGGACCTTGTGGAAATGAATGGGCGAATCAGGCACTCTTTGATTATCAGGGAAATGTACTGCCAACATGGAATCTGATCCGCGATTTTAAACCGGAAGAATAAAAACTGCCACACTGGGAAAAGAAAATCCCGGTGTGGTTTTTTTGGTGCAAATTTCCATTCAGACAAAATTAAGAATTTCATAAACTTTTGTATCTTGCTTTTCCATAAGGACTTCTATATTCTGAAATTATAGAAAAAACGTCCGCAGAAAGCGGCATTTTATGGGAGGAATGCATATGAACCGAAGTTTATGGAGAAAGGCGGTGGCACTGACACTTACAGCCGCAATGACAGCAGGGCTTACTGCCTGTGGCGGTGGCGGCAACAGCACATCCGCAGACGGAAAGAAGAGATATTTCAAAGCAGATTATCTGAGTGATCTGCCGGACAGTTTTAATGATACGACAAGTAATATACAGTTTAAGGGAGATGTGATGTATTACACTTCCAGCAATGAGGACTACACAAAATCCGGACTGTATTCCTATAATCTGATCACCGGAGAAAATGCACAGCTTTATGAGCAGGCGCAGAGTGACGGCAGCGGAAACAGCAGCTGGGTGTCAGGATATACCGTGGCAGACAGCGGAGAGGTTTACCTGTTTGTGACGAAGAACCAGATGGATGAGTCGAGTGTCACCGAGGATTATTCTGACGCAACACTGGATGATGTGTTAAGTTATATGGCAGACCAGTGGGGATACAGTGCCGAGGATGCAGAAAAGGACTGGAATGATTATTATGCAAAAGATTATACGGATGAGAACGGCAATGTAAACTATGGCAGATTTCTGCTGGCTCAGAATGCGAGATTCATTCAGACCTCTTCCATTCTCAAAGTGGACACATCCGGAAATATTGCGTTTGAACAGGACATGGATCTCGGAGCAAATGCAGAGAATGTAAGCTGTAACGGGATAGCAGTGGATAAGGAGGGAAACCTTTATCTTGCCCTGAATACCTGGTCCAATAATGACAGTGGCAACAGCGTCAGCTCAGATGAATATTTTACACTCGTAATAGGAGAGGACGGCAGCCAGAAGGGCAGGATCCCATCGGATGGATATACATCCAGACTGGTCGGGCTTGCGGACGGAACGGTTGCCTCCATCGGATATGGGGATGCCGGATGTGAGCTGCGGCCGCTAGATGTCGGCGCAATGAAAGAACAGACAGACAAGGCAATTGAAGTCCCTTCCGATACAGTCTCTGTGTTAGATGAGAAGAATCTGCTGGTCACAGAGGGCAGCAGTGTTTATAAGTACAATCTGGATACGAAGGAAAAAGAGGAATTTTTCAGCTGGATGGACTGTAATATTTCCAGCTCCAGCGTGAGCAGCTACGGAGTCCTGTCCGATGGAAGAATCGCAGCTTATCTTCAGAACTGGAACTCCAACGGAAACCAGACGGAGATCGCACTGATCAAAGAAGTGGATGCCAGTGAAGTGGCAGATACCGTAAATCTCACACTCGCCTGCATGTGGACAGGTTCAGACGTGGAGGAGAAGGTGATCGCATTTAACAAGAGTCAGGATAAGTATCATATCACAATGAAGTCTTATGGAGACGGCGCAGAGGAGTACGAGGATGCAGTGAACAGCTTCAACACGGCAGTGACATCGGATTCCAACATTGATCTGGTGCTTTTTAACGATTATTCCCAGGCGATCAATTTTGCATCCAAAGGATTAAATGTGGATCTGTATGGACTGCTGGACAAAGACACGGAACTTTCGAGAGATGATTTCCTTCCAAATGTACTCACTGCATGCGAGTATGATGGAAAACTGGCGATCCTGCCGCAGACCTTTACGTTACAGACGGTGATCGGAAAAGCGGATGATGTTGGAACGACACCGGGATGGACCGTGTCGGATATGAAGGCGCTGCTCGCATCCAAACCGGAAGGAACACAGCTTTTCTGGGGTATGGACCGGACGTCTGCATTGACAGCACTGATGAGTCTCGGCTATAATGATTTTATCAACTGGGAGGATGCAAGCTGTAATTTTGACAGTCAGGAATTTATAGATGTACTGGATTTTGCAAATATGTTCCCGGAAGAGTTTGAATATAGAGATGATATGGAAGACAGCACGGTTCTGCTGAGTCAGGGAAAACAGCTTTTAGATACTTATTATCTCAGTGATTTTGAGCAGGTACAGATGTACCGTGCGATTTTTGGAGGTCCGACAACATTTATCGGTTATCCGACCAGCGAGGGAAACGGAGCAATGCTGAGTCTGAACAATATTATTGGAATTTCCAATAGCTGTAAGGATGTCGATGGTGCATGGCAGTTTTTAAGGACATTTTATCTGCCAAAGAAGAGCAGCGACGGCGACAGTGATTACACTTATGGATTTTCCATTAGAAAAGACGATTTTGAAAAATATTGTCAGAACGCAATGAAAGCAGACTCTGACGGCGGAAGTACCTGGGGCTGGGGGGAATTCGAAGTTGAGATCCAGCCGGCGACACAGGAGGATGTAGATCAGGTAAAAGATCTTGTATACAATACAACCGCTGTTTCCGGTGCCGTTTCCGATGATATCACCAATATCATCAATGAGGAGGCAGCAGCCTATTTCTCAGGACAGAAGTCCGCAGAGGATGTGGCAAAAATTATCCAGAGCAGAATGCAGGTATATTTAAGTGAGACGAAGTAAGAAAAAGGATTTTAGTAAGGTTATAAAAAAACAGAATAAATCATGGTTTCATAGGCTGGTGTCAGGAGCGTTCCTGGCACCGAGCGTTCTGGGAGTACTGTTGTTTTTTGTACTCCCATTTCTTGTAGTGATCTATTTTTCCTTTGTGAATAATCCGGTGGCAAAAAAGTTTGTGGGACTGACAAATTACATCAATGTCATTCAAAATGGGGCATTCCGGACAGCAGTTGGAAATACACTATTTTTTTCGGTAGTGGCAGTGCCGCTTGCCGTGATCCTTGGCATGGCACTCGCATTTCTGCTGGATGCAGGCATTCCGTTAAAAAGTGAACTGCGGAGTTGTTTTCTGACACCGCTTATGGTGCCGACAGCGTCTATCGTGCTGATCTGGCAGGTGCTTTTTGATTACAATGGTGTTGTGAATGTGGCAGTGCAGAAGTTCGGCGGAGGACAGGTGGACTGGCTGAAATCTTCAGCAGGTCTTTTGGTCATTATTCTGCTGTTTTTATGGAAAAACTTAGGTTACAATATGATCCTCTTTTTGTCTGCGATGGGAAATATCCCAAAGGATATTATCGAGGTGGCAGAGTTGGACGGGGCAAACCGCTGGCAGATCTTCCTGCATGTTAAATTGCGGTATCTGTCACCGACGATCATGTTTGTGACGATACTTTCCATGATCAATTCGTTTAAGGTTTTCCGTGAGATTTATCTTCTGACAGGCGAGTATCCGTACGGTGCACTTTATATGCTGCAGCATTATATGAACAATACGTTTGCTTCGGCAGATTACCAGAAACTTTCCACGGCAGCAATTTATATGTCCTTTGTGATGATCGTCATTATGGGAATTTTATTTTGGGTGGAACATCATTTTGGAAAGGATTTGGAGGAAGAATGAAAAAGAGATCAGAACGAAAAAAATTATGTATCCGCATCTGCCTGACGGTGATCGCAGTGGTTACGGCGCTGATTTTTATCATGCCGATCGTTCTTACCATCAGCAATTCGTTTATGTCGGCAGCGGAGATCACCTCCAACTATGGTTCTATTTTCCAGAAAACGGATACCGGGGGCAAGCAGTACATCTCTCAGACGGTAAACCTCAAATTTATACCGGATATGGTGACTTTCTCACAGTATGCGACCGTGTTATTTAAGAGTCCGGACTATCTGTTGAAGTTTTGGAATTCCGTGATCTTAGTGGTGCCGATCGTGGTATTCCAGCTGGTGGTGGCAGTGCTCGCCGCATATGGCTTCACAAGGACCAGAGGAAAACTTTCCGCAATCGTCTTTTTTGCATATGTGATCTTAATGATGATGCCATATCAGGTTACACTGGTGCCAAATTATCTGGTCTTAAACTGGATGAAGCTACTGGATACGAACTGGAGTATATGGCTTCCGGGTATTTTTTCACCGTTTAGTGTGTACCTGATCACGAAGTATATGAGACGAATACCAGTGCCGCTCATCGAGGCGGCGAAGATTGACGGAGCCAACGAGTTTCAGGTCTTTACAAAGATATGTATTCCAATCTGTAAGGGCGTGATCACAACCTGTGCGATCCTGGTATTTATGGATTACTGGAATATGGTGGAACAGCCACTGCTGTTTTTTAACGATACAGATAAATACCCGCTGTCGATCTTTTTGTCAAAGATCAATGCGCAGGAAGTGGGACTGGCATTTGCAGTGGCGACCTTTTACATGATCCCAAGCCTTTTGATTTTCTTATACGGTGAGGATCAGCTGGTAGAAGGTATCGCTTATCAGGGCGGTGTCAAAGGATAGAAAATGGAGAGTTAAAAAGATGACAGATAGAAAAGATAAAATAAAGAATATCACAATTATATTTTTACTGGTGATGCTGATACTTACCTTTTTTTCCAATACGATCATGAATTATTCGCTTGTGGAAGTCAGCACACAGCAGGTGACAAGCGGTCAGATCACTTCCAAGGTGCGCGGAAGCGGTTCTGTGGAGGCGAGTGAGAGTTATTCCGTCACGATCGAGGAGACAAGGAAGATCGCAACGGTCAACGTGAAAAAGGATGCGGAAGTAGCAACCGGAGATTTACTGTTTACCTTAGAGGATACAGACAGTGATGAGTTAGATGCTGCAAAGAAGAGTTTAAACGAGGCACAGGCAGCCTATGAATCTGCAGTGCTTACCGCAGGGATCACAGTGGCAGAGCGCCAGAGCATTGAGGCTGGAAAGGGATCAAGCCTCACCCAGAAACAAAATGAGATCGCAGCAGCAAATCAGAGAGTGAAAGATGCGCAGGCGGCAGTGGATGCTGCACAGGCAAGTGTCGATAAGATCAAAGCACAGATCGATGCGGTCAGCAACTCAACGACAGACACAACTGCAGAGGAAAAGGCAGTGTTAGATGCAGAGAAAAAGAACAGTGAGGCGCAGGACAGCCTGACGAGTGCGGAGAGTGCTTATACGCCGGTGAAGAGTGCGTATGATACGGCGCTTTCAGGTCTGCAGAGCGCACAGAGTGCGTATGATGAGGCTGTGGCAGAGTATAATGCTGCAAAAAAAGCATATAACGATGAAACTGATGCTACAAAAAAAGCGTCAAAAAAGGATGCTATGGATGCGGCTGAATTAGCAATGAACAAGGCAAAACGCCAGTTAGATACAGCCCAGTCCACCTTTAACACCTGTCAGGCGAACTTAAACAAAGTCCAGGGTTCCTACGATTCTGCAAAATCCGCAGCAACCGACAGCAAGAATGCTCTGAGCAATGCAAACTACAATCTCTCCGTGAAAAAACTGACTGGCACAAACACAGCAGAAGCGAACAATCTGCAGGCGCAGTTGAACACGGCAACGGCGGCACTGACCGATGCAAACTCAGCATTGACCAGCGCAACCAATGATCAGAAAAAAGTGACCGATAAGATCAGTGGAGAGGTGACGATCGCATCTGTCTATAAAACAATGACAGATCTGCAGGAAGAAGTAGCAAAATTACAGGCGAAATCCATCGGAACAGAGATCACATCACCAATATCAGGAACTGTTACTGATATTGCAGTAACAGCAGGAACTACAGTCAACGCCAATGATGTCATGATGACCATTCAGCCGGAAAACAAAGCGTATGTGTTACAGTTCTCTGTGACTGAAAATCAGGCAAAGAAGGTCAGAGTCGGAGATACAGCGGAAATACTGAATAACTGGTACGGAAATGATGTTTCCGCAGTCGTGTCAGCCATCCGCAAAGATCCACAGAACCGCACCAACAGTATTATCATCTGTGAGATGAAAGGGGATGTGTCAGTCGGAGACAGCTATACACTGTCTATCGGGGAGCAGAGCTCCAACTATGACACGATCGTACCGACGAGTGCTATCCGGGAAGATTCCAATGGAAAATTCATTCTGATCATAGAGTCAAAGAGTACACCGCTTGGAAACCGCTACTATGCGAGACGTGTGGATGTGGATGTTATCACATCAGACGATACAAAATCAGCAGTGACCGGAGCTTTGGAAGGATATGAGTATGTGATCACAACGACTACAAAACCGATCAAGGAAAACGAACAGGTACGTCTGGCATCAGAATAAGCAGAAAGGAATGACACATGAAGGTAAAGCAGTACAGAAAAATACTTCTATTAGTGCTGATGATATGTGCTGCCATTCTTTTCGGCTGTGTGGAACGGGCACTCGGCAGACAGCTTTCCACACAGCAGATCGCATCAGAGTGGTCAGCAGAAGACAGTTATGCACAGATTTCCTGCTTTTTTTCCAAAGATGCAGCAGTGACGAAGGACTATGTGATACAGCTGGAACAGAAATTAAAAACTGCATTGCAGGAGGCGTCAGAGGATACATCGGATGTAAACGGAAGAACGCTGGTGGATTGTTACAGCACAAAAGGGGAACTTACCCTTTATTCTGACCGGGCATCTATCACGGCGAGAGCATTCGGTGTTGGAGGAGATTTTTTCACATTTCATCCGCTGAAACTGTTGTCCGGCAGCTATTTTGATGGAGAAGATTTAAACAAAGACGGTGTGGTCATTGATGAAAATGTTGCATGGCAGTTATTTGGTTCCAACAATGTCGCAGGAATGTATGTGGAGATCAACGGAGTACAGTATCCGGTGCGCGGTGTGGTAAAAAGCGATAAGGGATATTTCAGTGATGCGGCGGACGAGGAAGCAGCAACCGTTTATGTCTCTTATGAGATTTTAGAAGGCGGATCAGGCAGCAGTACTGGCGGCATGGACAGCGCAGCAGCCAGCACACCGGCAGCGGGCACGACGGATTCAAAGGGTGGAAGTTACGGACAGGCAGCTGGAACGACGCTTGACAGTTATGAGCTTCTCATCAAAAATCCGGTGCAGAAGTTTGGATTCAATGCATTAAAAGAAGCATTGGGATTGGATGAAAGCAGTTATGAGATCGTTGAAAATTCTTCCCGTTTTGGATTGATGAATCGTTTTACGGTATTAAGAAATTTTGGAATCCGTTCGATGAATACAAAGAATATTGTTTTTCCATATTGGGAAAACCGGGCGAGAGCTTATGAGGATCTTGCAGCGCTGCTGTTGATTCTGGAATTGTTATGTCTGGTCTATCCGGTCATTTTTACAGCCGGGAAAATACACTGGCTGTGGAAACACAAGACTGAAATCCGACAGAAGCTGGTGCAGTGGATCAAGGTGTTCGTGAAAGAGCTGCGGATCTGGATGAAGTATGTGAAAGCACAAGAACGTCCGGTGAAAAAAAAGTGACATTGGAAAAAATAAAGGAGTGGCGGTATTCAGGACAGAATACCGCCTTGATGTATTTATGAAAAGAATTGTTTTGTTGGTTGGCGGCGTGGAAACGCTTGCCTACTTTTCCATACAGATGGGAAATGAATGGAAGCGCATGGGCTATAAGGTGTTTTATTTTGACTTGGAGGATGAGATGAACAGCGCCAAAAAGCTGCGCAGATTTATCAAACCGGGGGAGACAGTGCTTGTCACGTTTAACTTTGAAGGTCTGGAAAAAGAGGCAGGCGTTTACCGTGAAGGCATTGGCTATGTATGGGATGAATATGCAGTTCCGTGTTACAACATCGCCGTCGATCATCCGTATTATTACCATGAGAGACTTGCTGATCTTCCGAAAAAATATTACCACATCAGCATCGACCGGCTGCATGAGGATTATTTTAAACATTTCTATCCGGAGTTTACGCACCGTGGATTTCTTCCGCTTGCAGGAAGTAGTTTAGAAGAGTTATGTAAACCGAATAGCGGTAAGGAAGATGGAAAACAATCGGTTGAATATCCGGCAGAAGCAAACAGGAAGCCTGTTGAGAAAAAATACAATGTCATTATGACAGGAAACTTTACCCCGACGTCTTTCTGTGAACCGTATATCCACTGGATCAACGATGAATATGCAGCCTTTTATCAGGGGATCATCGATGACATCATTGCGCATCCGCATCGCACGGTCGAGGAAGTGGCATTGGAACACTGCGAGCGTGAGATGGGGGAGAATACTTATAAGGATCTCCGCATGGCGCTGCACCGCATGATATTTATTGATATCTATGTGCGCAATTACTGGCGCAGGGAGGCGGTAAAAGTGCTGGTGGACGCAGGAATACAGGTGGATGTATTCGGCAAGGGCTGGGATGAACTCACCTGCGGTCACCCGGAAAACATGATCCTGCATCCGCAGACAACTTCAGAGGAGTGCTTAAAAGCAATTGCGGCGTCAAAAATATCGCTGAACGTCATGCCGTGGTTTAAGGACGGAGCACATGACCGTGTCTTTAATTCAATTTTAAATGGCACTGTCAGCGTGACCGATACGAGCAAATATTTGTGTGAGGAGCTAAAAGAAGGACAGGGCGTCTGCTATTACGATCTTGCACAGATTGATAAATTACCGGAACTTGTGAGAAAACTACTGGCGTACGATGTACGCCGGGAGGAAATCGTAAGAGCCGGAATCCCTGTGGTGGAAGAAAAACATACATGGATCAGGCGGGCACATCAGTTGATGGAATGGATTGAGGAAGATGAAGGCAGATCAGAAAGAAAAGGTGGAGAGGAAAATGGCAACAATCAGGGAAAAGCGAAGAATTCCGTATAAAACAGTTGCATTTTGCAGATAATGAGGGTATAATGTCGGAAGAAATTGGCAGTGACGAAAGCTACGACCGCAAAGCTGTTTCAGAGAGCCGGTGGCAGGTGTAAACCGGTGCAGTGAGTAAGGTCTTTCCACTTTCAGAGCCGGTGATGAAAGTCACAAGGTTCGTACCCTGTATCGTACGTTTGAGAGGTCGGAAGAAGATCTGTTCTTTAACATAGAGAAAGAGAGGCAGAGTATTCCGGCAATATGGGTGGCAACGCGGAAGAGAATACAGCCTTTCGTCCCATGTGTTTTGGCACAGGGGCGGAAGGCTTTTGTGTTATAAAAAAGAAAAAGGAGCTTAGAAAAAATGATCGATTTAAAATTTTTAAGAGAAAATCCGGAAATCGTAAAACAGAACATTAAGAACAAATTCCAGGATCAGAAATTACCGTTAGTAGACGAAGTGATCGAGTTAGATGCGAAGGCAAGAGCAACACAGAAAGAGGCAGATGAGCTTCGTGCAAGCCGTAACACCTTATCCAAACAGATCGGACAGTTAATGGGACAGGGCAAGAAAGAAGAAGCAGAGGCAGTAAAGGCACAGGTAAGTGCCAATGCAGCACGCCTTGCTGAGTTAGAGGAAACAGAGAAAGAGTTGCAGGAAAAAGTAACAAAGATCATGATGGTAATCCCAAACATCATCGATCCGTCTGTTCCAATCGGAAAAGATGACAGCTGCAACGTGGAGATCGAAAAATTCGGCGAACCTGTCGTTCCTGATTTTGAAATCCCATATCACACAGATATCATGGATCGTTTTGATGGTATCGACCTTGACGCAGCAGGAAAAGTTGCAGGAAACGGTTTCTATTATTTAATGGGTGATATCGCAAGAATCCATTCCGCAGTGATCTCCTACGCAAGAGATTTCATGATCGACCGTGGATTTACTTACTGTGTACCACCATTCATGATCCGAAGCAACGTTGTAACAGGTGTTATGAGTTTTGACGAGATGGATGCTATGATGTACAAGATCGAGGGAGAGGATCTTTACCTGATCGGAACTTCCGAACATTCCATGATCGGTAAATTCATTGACACGATCAACGATGAAGAAAAATTACCATACACACTGACCTCTTACTCTCCATGCTTCCGTAAGGAAAAAGGAGCACACGGTATCGAGGAACGTGGTGTATACCGTATCCACCAGTTCGAGAAACAGGAAATGATCGTTGTCTGCAAACCGGAAGAATCCAAAATCTGGTATGATAAATTATGGCAGAACACCGTTGACCTGTTCCGCAGCTTAGATATTCCGGTCCGTACATTAGAGTGCTGCTCCGGCGATCTCGCTGACTTAAAAGTAAAATCCTGCGACGTAGAGGCATGGTCTCCAAGACAGAAGAAATACTTCGAAGTTGGAAGCTGCTCAAACTTAGGAGATGCACAGGCAAGACGTTTAAAGATCAGGGTAAAAGGAAAAGACGGAAACAAATATTTTGCACATACCTTAAATAACACAGTTGTTGCTCCACCACGTATGCTGATCGCATTCTTAGAGAACAACTTAAATGAGGACGGAAGCGTCAACATTCCAAAAGCACTTCAGCCATATATGGGTGGAATTGAGAAGATCGTTCCAAAACACTAAGAAGAAATAGAAAAGTAAGAATAAATAAAAAAGTAAGAACAAATAAAAAAGAATGTATCCGGAGGAAATTGATCCGGATACATTCTTTTTTTAAAAAATTATTTCTCATAAATACAGTGTGTTCCCTGATGCTGCATCAGCCCGCCAAGACATTTTTTGTTGCAGCGGACGCAGCGGTGGATCTGGTCTGCATGACCATTTTTCAGCTTGTTCACCCAGTCAGGATCAGCCAGTAACTGGCGGCTCATGGCAGCACACTGGATACGGCCATCGGCAAGCTGTTTTTCCACAAAATCAGGATCGGTAAGTCCGCCGACACCACAGATTGGAAGATTGGTGTACTGTCTTACCTCATCACAGAATTTCAGGAAACATCCCGGTTCACCAAAATATGGATGGTTTTTCGGTGGGATGGTATTCTCAAGATCAGAATGGTTTGCGAGTGTGACATGGAAGCTTGTAACGCCTGCTTTTTCAAGCATTGGAACAAATACCTTCAGCTCATCCTCGATAACACCTGCATTTCCGTAGTGTGGATTCTCCTGACGGACGGCAAGCTTGTAATCGATTGGCATATCCGGCAGTTTTTCGCGGACGGCAGAAACAGCCTCCACTGCAAAACGGGCACGGTTTTCGGCAGTTCCGCCGTATTCATCGGTGCGGTGGTTGTAAATGGAAGAACTGAAACTTCCACACATACGGTCACCGTGGATCTGGATCATATCAAATCCTGCTTTTTTTGCGAGAACAGCGGCAGTGCCGAAAGCAGAGGTGATCTCTTTTACTTTTTTGTGAGGCATATTCGTAATATATGGAGCAACCTCATTATTTAAAAGAGGGCGGAGTTCCTGCATGCTGATCCGTTTTGTGAGCACGCCCGGAACATATTTTAACATGGCTTTGATATTGGAATCGGACTGATGAAGCTGGGCGCATACCTTACAGTCATTGTCATGGGCGATCCCGATCACTTTTTCATAGAATGCAAAGCCTTTTTTGTCAAAAAGTGATTTTCCGAAATGACTTTTTCCAACCGGAACGTCTCCGACAATGATCATAGCGCAGCCGCCAGCCGCGATCCGGCGTATTTTTTCAAAGTAATCTTCATCCGATAAACCGAATGTTGTAGGGGCAAAAATAATGCGGTTTTTTAAAGTTAATCCTCCATAATTGAAGGGAGTCTGAATTGTTTCGTACATAATCTCACACTTTCTGAATTGATATTTTACACAACAGATTTAAAAGGAGCTGCTGCTCCTCATTGGTAAGACCGGTCAATTTGGTGGCATCCCAGTCGAAAAGTACCTGATGGCAGACATCAAAAGCCTGTTTCCCAAGAGGGGTTAAGGTTAACCGGTAACTGCGGCCGGATTTTTTTTCTTTGATCAGAAAACCATCTTCTGCAAGTTTCGCAACGGAGCGCTGCGAATGTCCCCAGTCTAGTTTTAAGGCGCTGGTCAGTTCTGATGGGGTACACTCAGGATGTTTGCCCACATAAATGATAAAGTACATCTGACCAAAGTTAAGACCTAACTCATGGAGCTTTTCTGTTGTGTAAGCAGCAAATTCTTTATATAGTTCAGTTGTATAGTAGGAAAGAGTTGATATTTGCATAAATCCTCCTTACATCGCAAAGCGAAATCCAATTTTCATATCGAAAACTGAGTATTTTCGTTTCCAACTGCACACAGTATAAAACCGATACTTGACTTTGTCAAGTAAGAAAATAAAAAAAGTTGTATGAGTTTTTGACCGGATGACTTGTGATCTTTTATCATTCGGGTGAAAACCCATACAACCGTTCCTGCTTATTCAGAAATATGATTTTCGCGCATATATTCACCAATTTTTTTATCACAGGCAAGAATGTGGTTTGCAAGCCAGTTCAGTAAAAACTGGATCAGATCAAGAAGATATACCTGCTGGTTGTCATCCAGATCCTCCATTTCATCCAGATCGATATTTACAAGACGGTCTACAAATGCAGCGTGTGCCCGTTTCTGTGAAGGAAGTTCAGGATAATGGATGCGCTCCATCAGAGCCTCTTCCTCGCTGAAATGTAATTCCGTATAATCTCTCAGTTCTGCCAGCAGACGCATGATCTCATCGTATTTATCATGTAAAAGCTGGTCGTGGATGAGGTCATTGGTATCACTGATGATCTCAAACAGCTTGCGGTGCTCATCATCGACAAATGTGATGCCGGTTTTGTATTTGTCCGTGAATGCAAATGGATCCTCTGTAGATTCTTCCGTAGGGATCATTTTCCCGATCATCATATCGCTGCTTAAAATATGATGATAAAGCCAGTGCACGAGGTAAGTAAGAAGTTCATTTAACGATCTCTTGGCATTGCGTGGTGATGTGGTATCCAGTTTAAATTCGTTGATCGTCTTTGCAAATGCAGCATGTTCTGTCTTCTGGAGAGGAAGCTCAGGATCATGGATACTCTCCATATAAGCCTCCTCATGAGCAAGGTGCGTAGCTGCGTAATCTTTCAGGTTTGCGATCAGGCTTTGACCGATGGCTGTCACATCCTCTGTTTTCTCAACTAATTCGAATGCTTCATTTATCATCTGGAACAGACGCTTGTGTTCTTCATCGATTGCATCAATATGAAGCATACAGTCTTCTGTAAATTCGTACATAAAATCCTCCTTCTGTGTGTCATAAATCCGCAGCGCTTACGGAAAAGTGCAGTGGAATGTCTTTCGTGTTGCTACATTTATGTCATCATCATAGCACATGCTGGAAGAAAATTACAGTTGTTTTCGTGGAAATTATGCCATACTTTTACAGGTACTGCGGATGAAATTTGCAATAATCCTTTTCATCGATTCAAATTAATGATATAATTTTTCTGAAATGTTGACAGATATACATTTTATCTTCCTAAAATGTTGATGATTTACATTAAAAAGTGTTATTTATGTTGATCAGAGGTGCCTTATGTTAAAAAGAAAAGCAACAAATTTTATGAAAAACTGGATAAACACAAAGGATAAGAAGTGCCTTGTCGTTCAGGGTGCCAGACAAACAGGAAAGACATATACCGTTGAACGTTTTGCCGAAGAAAATTATGAAGAACTGGTTGAAATTAATTTTAAACAGATGCCTTCTGCGATGGAGATATTTTCTGGAGATCTTACCGTAGATGCTATGGTTATGGGTATGCGGTTCCGCTTCCCTGAAAAGAAAATTATTCCTGGAAAAACATTGATTTTTCTGGATGAAATTCAGGAATGTCAGGAAGCGGTCACATCACTTAAATTTTGGGCGATAGATAATAAATATGATGTAATTGTATCTGGCTCACTTCCTGGAATCGACTACAAACGTGCCTCTTCTTATCCGGTTGGATATGTTGATTATTTGAAAATGTATGGGATTGATTTTGAAGAGTTTCTGTGGGGAATGGGAATATCCGGGGATATGATAGAAAATCTCTGTGGTTATCTGCGTTCTAAAACGATTGTGCCTGAAGCAATTCATTCGCAAATGATGAATTATTACAGACAGTACATTGCAATAGGTGGTATGCCAGAGGCAGTACAGAAATATATAGACACAAAAGATTTTAGGGAAATTGACAGGATACAGCGCAGCCTCTTACAGGGATACCAGTATGACATAGCACATTATGCAACAGCTGAGGAAAAGGTAAAAGCAGAGAAGTGTTATCTTTCTCTTGCAAAACAGTTACTGGATAAGGAAAACCATAAATTTCAATATAAAGAGGTCGAGCATGGTGGTCGGGCACAAAAATATTTTTCAAGTATTGAGTGGCTGCTTCGTGCGGATATGGTGCATTTATGCAAACTGGTAACAGATGTCAGATTTGATCTGGATGACTATGCAAGAGATGACTTTTTCAGGGCATACACAACGGATTTATCTCTTTTGATGGCGATGAAAGATTTTTCATTAAAGCAACATATCGTAGAAAATACGTTATTCGGAAACTCAAAAGGCGGTATATATGAATGTGCCATAGCAGATGCACTTTACAAGAAAGGATATCCGTTATATTTCTATAAAAATGAGACAACCAAGAGAGAAATTGATGTTATGATCCAAAAAGATGATGTGGTAGTTCCGATTGAGGTTAAAAGTGGAAATACGCGGGCTAATTCCTTAAAATCTATTTTGAAAATGAATGCAGATATTCCTTATGGATACAAGTTTGTTGATGGTAATATAGGTGTAAGTGATGATGGTATCATTACATTACCGTTATATATGATCGCGTTTATTTAAAGTATTATTTTTTTCGTAGAAATAAATGTAGAATGCAATAAGATTGAATCATTAAAGGTTGTGAAAAAGCAATTTTTTGAAATCGAAAAAGACGGTTTCTATGGAACTTATTATGAAAATCCGAAAGGCTCAGACTGTGTGGTTATTGGATTATTTGGAGATGATCCCAATGATTTTATGGCAAAGTGTGGTGCAAAATGGTTACATAAAAACGGAGTGGATTTCGCTGCTTTTCCTGTCAATCCAAGACCAGGGGTGTAGTTCTCGGTTATTACTTGGTATGTTATAATCCCCACCACATGAACACTAACGCAATCGCAGCTGTAGTTCCCGGTTATTACTTGGTATGTTATAATATGGCGGTCGAAAGTGCTTCACTTTCAGCAGGTTGTAGTTCCCGGTTATTACTTGGTATGTTATAATAAAAAGGATTGGTTGATACATCAGTGTGCCGTTGTAGTTCCCGGTTATTACTTGGTATGTTATAATAAAAACGCTTGCCGATTGTCTCTGGCAGTTGTTGTAGTTCCCGGTTATTACTTGGTATGTTATAATAATTCAGCAGTCATAAGTAAACTTGATGGCGTTGTAGTTCCCGGTTATTACTTGGTATGTTATAATAAATTTGGTAAAATTATAAAGCCAATTATAGTTGTAGTTCCCGGTTATTACTTGGTATGTTATAATCCCTTTTCAAGCGAACCAACAACGCCGGATGTTGTAGTTCCCGGTTATTACTTGGTATGTTATAATTTGGTCAACTTATGATGGTTCGACTTATTCGTTGTAGTTCCCGGTTATTACTTGGTATGTTATAATCAATGCGTCCGCATTTATGCGGACTACTCAGTTGTAGTTCCCGGTTATTACTTGGTATGTTATAATGTAAAGAAGTCTGAAAAATAGCCATCCTCAGTTGTAGTTCCCGGTTATTACTTGGTATGTTATAATGTAAAGAAGTCTGAAAAATAGCCATCCTCAGTTGTAGTTCCCGGTTATTACTTGGTATGTTATAATCCGCCAAAAGCCATGCGCATAAATGTATTGGTTGTAGTTCCCGGTTATTACTTGGTATGTTATAATACTGCCTGCCGGTAGAGGTTGCCTACAACCGTTGTAGTTCCCGGTTATTACTTGGTATGTTATAATGCCCGAGGAGTTTCAAAGATCGTGCTGCAGGTTGTAGTTCCCGGTTATTACTTGGTATGTTATAATCCTTGTGGTAGTTCATTAACAGGCATATTAGTTGTAGTTCCCGGTTATTACTTGGTATGTTATAATAGCATACGGATATTAACGTCGAAAATGTAGGTTGTAGTTCCCGGTTATTACTTGGTATGTTATAATATGCAGCCGTTTCCTATCTGGGCTGCAAGGGTTGTAGTTCCCGGTTATTACTTGGTATGTTATAATCCATGCTTTGCACGGTTCTGTATGCGTCCCGTTGTAGTTCCCGGTTATTACTTGGTATGTTATAATGCCGTAACGAAAGCCGTACAGACAACCTTCGTTGTAGTTCCCGGTTATTACTTGGTATGTTATAATCCGACGTGGCTCAAAAAGTCCGTTATCGACGTTGTAGTTCCCGGTTATTACTTGGTATGTTATAATTACGCCCCGACTTTCAGCTTTGCCGCAGCTGTTGTAGTTCCCGGTTATTACTTGGTATGTTATAATAGGGAACGGAAAACCCTGCATAATCCAAATGATTATGCAGGGTTTTAACTTTCAAAAAACAAATAAAAAATGATTATAGTAGACGGAAAAAACACATTTTAAGAAAAAATCAAGAAATATGAAAAGCATTTTCCACTATATCCAGAGACGAAAAGTCAAGGACTTTTTCATCAAATTCAAAAAGAAGTCACATTTTGCGGACTTCCTCACGGAGCATACGCTTGATTTTGTCCTCCATCGTCTCCTTGGCGGTCTCGCTGAAATGGACACGGACGATATAGGTGGTCTTGCCAATCTGCTTTCTGACAGTCGGGCAAGTGGCGGTGTTGGTTGCGGTATTGTTCATTC
>OAVB01000568.1_pt1 | contig 29193 bp, 23 predicted proteins | sample 1516871 | NCBI WGS metagenome assembly OAVB01 (sample SAMEA2580069, study PRJEB22360) | human gut metagenome | biome: human gut; feature: human-associated habitat; material: faeces | place: Denmark | collected 2008/2010 | reverse complement strand
TTGCAGACCTGCCGGGGAAATTTTGAATGGGAGGATCACATATGAAATCGCTATTTGAGCAGCTGGGCGGCACTTACACAAGGCAGGGCGACTATTGCCTACCCGATATTTGATTACCGCCCGAAGAAGAACGCCCCATCGGCATTTACGGCCAGCGGCGGCGAGTTTATCTGAAGAAGTATCATTGGGTATTGTATTATAACTTGCTGACCGCCGGGATACTGGACGGCCACCTTGCAGACATCGAGGAGCAGACGCAGGAACTCTTTCTTCGGCTGGTAGAACAATACGCAGACACCGAGGGCGTGACGGAGGCCTTGAAAGCCGATGACCCGATGGCGTGGGTGCGGAAGATGAACAGCATCCGAAACCGGGCAAACGAGGCCGTGATGCAGGAAATTGTATACGGGTAACGAGCAAGCGGGGAGCTATGGCCTCCGCTTGTTTTATACGCAGAAAAAGAACAATGCTGTTTTGAAACGACATTGTTCCAAACATTGTTGACATTGTTCTTTTATTCGGGTATAATGTACTTGTGATTTTATGCGTGGAGGTATCCCTTATGGCTGAAATGATCTCGGTAAGAGAGGCGGCAGTGCGCTGGAATATAACGGAGCGGAGAGTTGCGACGCTCTGCAAGAATGGGAGAATCGCCGGTGCGAAAAAGCAGGGTAATCGTTGGCTGATCCCCGCTGATACGCAGAAGCCGGCGGATCAGCGGCTCAAGACGGGCGCTTTTCGCAAGACGGAGCGCGCGCCGAAGCGACCCCTGCCCATCGGCGTGTCTAACTACTGCCTTGCCTCGTCGGAATACTATTATATCGACAAGACGATGATGATCAAGGATTTCATCGACGAGCGTCCGATGGTGATGCTGTTCACCCGCCCCCGGCGTTTCGGCAAGACGCTGAATATGGATATGCTGCGCACTTATTTTGAAAAGAGCGACAAGGATACCTCCGTCTACTTCCAGGATAAGAAGATCTGGGCCTGCGGCCAGAAGTACCGGGATTATCAGGGCAAGTACCCTGTGATCTTCCTGACCTTCAAGGATGTGAAGTTTGATACTTGGGAGGAGACCTTTGCAGCCATCCGGGATATTTTCGCAAAGGAGACCCGGCGGCACAAGGAGTTGCTGGTCAGCGATAAGTGCGACGAGTACAGCAAAAAGACCTATGCAAAGCTGGCAGACGGCAAAGTCAGCGAGGTTGAGCTGGCTTCGGCACTGCTGGACCTGTCCTCTATGCTGCACAAGCACTATGCCGTTGCGCCCATTATCATCATCGACGAGTATGACACCCCCATCCAGCAGGGCTATCAGAAGGACTATTACGACAAGGTCATCCGGTTTATGCGAAACCTGTTTTCCGGCGGGTTCAAGGATAATCAGCACCTGTCCTTCGGCTTCCTCACCGGCATTCTGCGAGTGGCCAAGGAGAGCATCTTTAGCGGGATGAACAACCTGTCCATCAACTCCGTGCTGGACAACAAATACAGCGCCTACTTCGGCTTCACCGCTGACGAGGTGATGGAGATGGCGGAATACTACGGCGTTGCCGATAAGTACGACGAAATTTGCCAGTGGTACGACGGCTACCGCTTCGGCAAGACGGAGATTTTCAACCCGTGGTCGGTGGTCAACTACTTCAGCAACGAGTGTGAGCCGAGACCCTTCTGGGTCTCCACCGGCAGCAACGATATTATCGGGGAAGTGCTTGCCCAGGCAGATGAGGAGATTTATAACCGTCTGACCTCCCTGGTCAACGGTGAGACCTTCACCACCTTCATCGACACCGGCGTGATTTATCCGCAGATCAAAAGTAATCCCTCCACCATTTACAGCTTCCTGCTGGTGACCGGCTATCTAAAGGCACTGAAAACCACGCCCTCCTTCAGCGGCGATTTTATGTGCGAGGTCTCCCTGCCCAACCGGGAGATTTCTCTGGTGTATAACAAGGAGATTTTGCAGAGGTTAGAGAATCTGATCCCGCCGTCCACGGCGATTTCCGTTCAGGAGGCCATCTTCTCCGGCGATAACGCACGGCTGAAAGCGCAGATTCAGACGCTGCTGACCCAGTCGGTCAGTTCCTTCGATACTGCCGGGGAGAATTTCTACCACGGCTTTATGCTGGGTCTGTGCGCCCTGCTGGGCGGCGCTTTCGTGACCTCCAACCGGGAATCCGGCGACGGGCGCTATGACATTCAGCTGAAGCCCACGCAAGAGGGTCTTCCGGGCATCCTGATTGAGCTGAAAGCGGAGAAAAATTGCAGCGACGAAAAGCTGAAAAAGCTGTCCGAGACGGCCGTGCAGCAGATCAACGATAAGAAATACGAAACCGAGCTGACGACCGCCGGGGTCAGGACGATTTATAAATACGGCGTGGCCTTCAGCGGTAAAAAGGTCGAAGTGGCAGTCGGATGAGGAGTAAGAATTCCAAAGTGCCAGCACTTTGGAGATGTACTTACATCGAATGCTAAATGAATTAACAAAAATTGAGGGAGACTGCTTATGAAATCAAATTTTGATTTTCTGAATCGATACTGGCCTGCATTGGCACAGATCGGCGCAACCGCAGAAACCTATGTCTATTCTGATCCCAATGCCTGTATCTATAAACTCGGAATGTTTGCCGAGCGCTTAGTGCAGGAGATCCTTGTCTTTGAGCACATTGCGGAGCCGGCTGTTGACAACACCCACGCAAATCGAATTCGTATTTTGAAGCGAGCCGGTTTATTGCCGCACGAAATTGACAACACGCTATATGTTCTTCGCAAGACAAGAAACTCGGCAGTACATATAGGTACGGACTCCGTGGACGAATCAAAGACATTGCTGTCCTTGACATACAATCTTGCTGTTTGGTTTATGGAAACCTATGGAGACTGGGGATATATTGCGCCTGAGTTCGTTATGCCAAGCGAGATCACGCACGAAGATTTGGAATCCGTTATTGCCGAGCAGGAAAGGAAAATCGAGGAATTGACGAAGCAACTGGCCGTGGTCAAGACCGCCGCTTCGGGCAAAACGCAGAAGGAGCGCGCAAAGCGGTCGGAATCTGTCTCCGCTATGATGAATTGGAATGAGGCGCAGACCAGATGCTTGATTGACGAGCAGCTTCGTCTTTCCGGTTGGGAAGCTGATACGCAGAACCTGCGCTACAGCAAAGGAACGCGTCCTGTAAAGGGGAGAAATATTGCCATCAGCGAATGGCCTACCAATTCTGCCTTTTACAAAAACGGGTATGCGGATTATGCATTCTTCGTTGGCGAGAAGCTCGTAGCATTGATGGATGCAAAAAAGATGTCGGAAGATGTGGCATCTACCATCGATGTGCAGGTAAAGGACTATGCTGCACATATTAAGCCGGAGAATATTCCACATACGGTTGGAAACTGGAATGGTTATCAGGTCCCCTTCCTCTTTGCTTCAAATGGCAGAGCGTATTTAGAGCAACTGCGGACTAAGTCTGGTATTTGGTTTTTGGATGTCCGGGAACAGGAAAATCAACCGTATCCTATTCGGAACTGGTTTAGCCCAAGTGACCTGATGGAAAAACTTGGTCAGAATACAGCGGCTGCCAATCAAGCACTGGCTACGGCAGATAATTCGTTTATGACAGATCCTAATGGGTTGAATCTGCGCAACTACCAGATCAAGGCCATTGATAAGGCAACAGAGGCAATCGTTGACGGCAAGAGAACGGCCTTGCTTGCAATGGCCACCGGAACGGGCAAAACCCGTACTGTTCTGGGACTTATCTACAAGATGCTGGAATCCAAGCGTTTCCGTCGTATTCTTTTCCTTGTGGATCGAGTGTCCCTCGGTGAGCAGGCAATGGACACCTTCAAAGATGTCAAACTGAAGGAACTGCTGACGCTGGACAAAATATATGAGATCAAAGCGATCGATGACAACATCATCAATCTGGAAACCAAGGTCAGCATTTCAACGGTGCAGGGGCTTTTGAAACGCACGATTCTGGCAGAAGAACCGGATTTGATGCCCGGTGCATTTGATTTGATTATTGTGGACGAAGCCCACCGAGGCTATATTCTTGACCGTGAAATGACGGAAGAAGAAATCCTCTACGATAATCAAGATGATTATATGAGCAAGTACAAGCAGGTTATCGAGTATTTCGATGCGGTGAAAGTTGCCTTGACTGCTACGCCCGCCCTGCACACGACCGAGATTTTCGGGGAGCCGGTCTATACCTACAGCTACCGTGAGGCGGTTATCGATGGCTGGCTGGTGGATCATGACCCTCCATATCTGATTAATACGGATTTCATTGAAAATGACGCACAGTTCAAGAAGGGTGAAACCTTGGCGCAATATGACCCCAACACCAATGAACTTTTGAACGGTACAGTTTTGGACGATGAAATGGATTTCGATGTGTCGGAGTTCAACCGCAAAATTGTTCTGCCGGATCACACTCGCAAAGTTTTGGAAGAGGTATCGACCTATCTTAATCCGGAAAGTGGAGAAAAGACGCTGATTTTTGCGGTGAATGATGCACACGCTGACCGTATTGTGGATACGCTCCGAGAAATTTACAAGCCCTATGGCATTTCCAATGATGCCATTATAAAAATCACGGGCAAAACTGCCGGCGGCAACAAAAAGAAGATTTTGCAGGTGATCAAGCAGTTCAAGAACAACCAGTACCCCAACATCGCCGTAACAGTCGACCTGCTGACTACCGGAATCGATGTGCCGGCCATTTGTAATTTGGTGTTTATGCGCAAGATCAACAGCCGGATCCTCTTTGAGCAGATGCTGGGACGCGCTACTCGCCTTTGCCCGGAAATCGGAAAGACGCACTTCAATATCTTCGATGCAGTTCGCGTGTACGAGGATTTGGATGACACTTCCAATATGAAGTCAGTCTCCGTCAGCAAATCAATGGCTGAATTGTTGGAGGATTTGTTCCGTCCGGATGAGGCCAGCAAGCAGCCTGTCAAAGATCGCATTTTGGCAAGATTGCAGCGTAAGAGCAACAATCTGACCGATGAGCAAAAGTATGATGTTTCCGAGCGCTTGGGCGGAAAAACAATTCGGGAATATGCGAAGGAATTGAAAAGCTGTACAGAGAACGCCTTTGTGCAGCGCTGCCGGGAGGATAAGGATTTTCTGCTTTGGTTTGACAACCTGAAGGGCAAAAAGCGCGGACATTACTATTCCGAAAAGGAAGATACTCTTTTGGAAACGACTCGCGGCTATGGTGACACGGAAAAACCGCAGGATTATCTGGACTCTTTTGTGGCCTATGTTAATGAGAACAAAGACCGTATCGAAGCGATCCGCATAGCCTGCACTCGCCCCAGCGATATGACCCGGGCGCAGCTTCGGGAGTTAAAGCTGGAGCTGGATAAGGAGAATTTCACCGAGAGCAGCTTGAATGAAGCGGCCAGTGCGGTGAGCAATGAACGAATCGTGGCAGACATTATCGCCTTTGTTCGTCGGGCTGTACTTAAGACGCCGCTTGTGAACCACGATGCCCGCGTGAAAATGGCCTTTTCTAAACTGATTTCGGCGCATCGCTTTAACAAAATGCAGCTGGATCTGCTGGAAAAGATCAAGGTATATATGCTACACGAGAGCATCCTCAATACCGAGACCTTTGAGGCACCGGCGTTCAAGATGGATGGCGGTTTCGCACGCTTTAACAAGAAGTTTGGCGGGCAGCTTGCGGAGATCATCCGCGAGATCAACACTTATATTTACGAAGGAGCAGCTTAAATGAGCACGCAAGATATTGTACAGAAACTTTGGAACCTCTGCAATGTGCTGCGGGATGACGGTATTACTTATCACCAGTATGTGACAGAGCTGACCTACATTCTGTTTTTGAAAATGGCCGATGAGACCGGTGCAGATAAGGATATTCCCGAAGCATATCATTGGGGTTCTTTGACCAGCCGTTCCGGCATTGACCTGAAAAAGCACTACTATACGCTGCTCAGCAAGCTGGGCGAAGAATCCGTTGGTCGCGTGGCGCAGATTTACGCCAACGCATCCTCCAGCATCGAGGAGCCGAAAAACCTCGAAAAAATCATCACGGAGATTGACAAACTGGACTGGTATGAGGCCAAAGAGGAAGGTCTGGGCGACCTGTATGAAGGACTCTTGGAGAAAAACGCCAATGAGAAGAAGTCCGGTGCCGGTCAGTACTTTACCCCTCGTGTGCTGATCGATGTGATGACGGAGCTCATCAAACCCCAGCTGGGCGACAAGTGCTTTGACCCGGCCTGCGGTACTTTTGGCTTTATGATTGCAGCCAACCGCTATGTCAATGCGCATAACGATATATATGCACTCTCTGACCGTCAGGCAGATTTCCAGCAGAATAAAGCGTTCAACGGCGTGGAACTGGTACACGAGACCCATCGCTTGGCATTGATGAACGCCTATCTGCACAATATGAATGCCAATATCACATTGGGGGATTCCCTCGCACAAAGCGCCAAGGGATTGAAAGATTTTGATGTTATTCTGACCAATCCGCCCTTTGGTACGAAAAAGGGCGGTGAGCGCGCCACCAGAGATGATATTTCTTTCCAGACTTCAAACAAGCAGCTGAACTTCTTGCAGGTGATCTATCGCAGCCTGAAGGCGGACGGCAAGGCCCGTTGTGCCGTAGTGCTGCCGGATAATGTGTTGTTTGCTGCCGGTGACGGTGCCAGTGTGCGCCGAGAGCTGATGAATTTCTGCAACCTGCACACCATTCTGCGCCTGCCTACCGGCATTTTCTATGCACAGGGCGTCAAGACCAATGTGCTGTTCTTTACCCGCGGGACAACCGAGCAGGATAACACCATCGAGGTTGCGTTCTACGATATGCGCACCAATATGGACAGCTTTGGTAAGACCCGGCAGCTGCGTAAGAGTGACTTTGATGAATTCGTGGCAGGATACGAAGACCCATCCAAGCGCACGGGCGAGCGCTGGAGCAAATTCACTCGTGAGGAGATCGCCAAGAATCCGGACGATAGTCTTGACCTTGGCTTGATTCGTGATGACTCCATCGTGGATTATGACGATCTCCCTGACCCTGTAGAAAGCGGCGAGGAAGCGATTGCAAATTTAGAGGAAGCGGTCGATCTGCTGAGAAGTGTTGTGCGTGAGCTTCGTGCTCTGACGGAGGAAAAGTGATGGCAAGAGCAAAAAAAGAAACCGCCCTCACGCCCGAAGAGCGTTTGCAGGCGGCCTTGGTGCCGGATTGGGAGCGACCCTATAAGCTGCCGGAGAATTGGTGCTGGACAAGAATCGGTATGGTTAGTAATTTTGAACGCGGAATTACTTTCCCAGCAGCCGCAAAAGAAGCTGCACCAACTGAGGATAATATTCCGTGTCTTCGCACAGCAAATGTGCAAGAAAATCTTGAAATTGACGATATGATATATGTCAACAGAGACTTTATGAAAGGAAATATCGCAAAACTGGTGCGTGAAAACGACATTATTATGTCTTCGGCCAATTCCAGAGAGCTTGTTGGTAAATCTTCTTTAGTAACACATATTCCCTTCCCTATGACTTTTGGCGGTTTTGTTCTTAATATAAGAGCGAAAGAAATGTCCAGTAAATATTTGTTCTATTTCTTGCGGCACGAATTCCTTGCAGGGAAATTCATCGGAGAATCTTCACAGACAACGAACATTGCAAATATCAACACAACGACGCTAGGAAACTACGAAATCCCTCTCCCGCCACTTGCCGAGCAGCGGCGCATTGTTGACCGCATTGAAAGTCTGTTTGCCAAGCTGGATGAGGCTAAGGAAAAGGCACAGGCCGTGGTGGATAGCTTTGAAACCCGCAAAGCCGCTATTCTTCATAAGGCCTTCACCGGTGAACTGACTGCGAAATGGCGGAAAGAGCACGGTGTGGGGATGGAGAGTTGGGAAGTACGGACTTTGGATTCGGTTTGTTCAAGTATTTTTGACGGAGATCATATGCCACCACCTAAGGCTGAATCAGGTATTCCTTTTTTGGTTATTTCGAATGTAAATACTGGGCATCTCACTTTTGAAAACACAAGATTTGTACCGCAAGAATACTATGACACCTTAAGCGATACACGAAAGCCTCAACTAGGAGATGTGCTGTACACATTAGTTGGCTCGTTTGGAATACCGGTGGTTGTTAATAGCAAAAGGCCGTTTTGCTTTCAACGTCATATGGCGTTGCTTAGACCGATTGATGTGAGTCCGCAGTTTTTGTGGTATATATTGCAGACGCCAGAAATGTATGACAAGGCTTCATCAATAGCTACCGGGACTGCACAGTTGACGGTACCAATTAAGGGACTACGAGCAATGACAATTCCGCGTCCGAACATAGCCGAGCAGGTAGAAATTGTCCGCATTCTTGACGGCTTTTTTGCTAGAGAGCAGTCTGCTAAAGAAGCCGCCGAGGCAGTCCTTGACCAAATCAACCTGATGAAAAAATCCATTCTCGCCCGTGCTTTTCGCGGTGAACTGGGTACGAATGACCCAAGCGAGGAGAGCGCGGTGGAATTGCTGAAGCAGATCATTTAACATACTTGTTGAAAGCAAGAACAGAAATGAGGGATGATAGTGCTGGATCAGACAAATGCAAATATTGAAAGACATATCAAAACCCACTCAGTGCGTTCCGATGATGACCGTGCGGCAGTAGAGGGTGGCGACTTCGGAAGTCGTTGGAGGGAGGGCTAAGCCGAAAATCCGGAGAGAAAAACAAAAGTCTGCTTTAATCACTTACTCTTAGAAAAAGGTATAAGAAAAAAGCCTGCAATCGGCTTGATTACAGGCTTTTTCGGTGGCGGAGACGGTGGGATTCGAACCCACGACCCTCAGGGGGCATCATGATTTCGAGTCATGTCCGTTATGACCACTTCGATACGTCTCCGAATATTGGTGATTTACCTTGATTATTGTACTTGTTTTTTGTGCGATTGTCAAGTAAAATTACACAAATTTGTAAATTTTAAATTTAATCCGTAAAAGCATAAATAAGTGTCTGCGATTATTATATGAATACTTATGCTTGATTTTGTGGACATTTTTTTGAAAATCATGTACGAAAAGATTATTGAAACAACCATACTCAAATTATCAATCGGCACAACTGCACCTGCGAGATCGTCTTGCAAGACTTTGAACAGCAGGGTTATGAACAGCCTCTTGCGGCACATGAAAGGCAGATATAGGCAAATTTATCTTTTGGATTTTATTTTCAGAAGACGGTTTTCCTTTTGCAAAAATAAGCAACCTAGCAATTATAAGCAACGCTTATGCGGATTGATGTTCCGAAATTTGATTAAGTTCCTTCTATGCTTTTAGGGTGTATTTTCCGTTTTTGATTATAACAAAATCCTTTGCCATAAGTTTGTGAAGAAGTTGCTTCGATTTTTTATGACTTATTCCGAGAAGTTCGGAAATTTCTTTTGAAGTTACCGTGATATTGTCAGTAATGTATGAAATTACGGCATCCTGCCTGTCTGTTTCAATATCGGGACGATTTTGTAAAATTTGAGTTTTAGTTGATTTGCTTTCAGGAACAAACGAAAGCTTTAGGGTGATGCTTTCGGGGTTGAAACTTTCTTCAATGACCGGCAGAACAAGTTCGTGACTTTTCCAAACGGAGAAAATATTAGAAATACCGAATCCGTCGTTACTGCCGATTCCTATCAAATTAAACATACGCATAATTGCCGTGTTTCTGGGGTCGGATATACCACCCGCTCTTGCGGCGTCGAGTTCAACTCTAAATCCGCCCGGATTGGATATTGTAATGCTTTCATCATCTTTCATAATAACAACACCGTTTGAACCATAATAGTCGGCATTTATAAGGCAGTTTGCAAGAGCTTCCTGTAAGGCACTTGTAATCGGTGTAATGTCTGATTTTATGTTTGCTGTCAGTTTTATATCGTATGAAATTTTTTCAAAGACCTTTATAAAGAAATCATAAAGGTTTTCACAGTCAGAATTTAAATCTGATGAAATAATTGTGTGTTTATCATCTTGTGTTGTTTCCTTATATTCAAGACAATAGGACGGGTATTCTTTTTTGATGAACTCTGACTTACCGAACATAAGAAGTCCTGCGGCTGTAGGGTGAAACAAAAGGTCTTCCCCTACTCCGATTGCTCCTATTGCCTGCAAGAAATCTTTATCCGACAAATTTTGAAGCCGATTATTTGGCTTAACAGTTGACATTTTTATTCGGTAGCTATGGAGTGAATCGGTATTTAATACGGAAGCAGTCATGCATTCGATGATATTCATATCCTGTGTTTTAATCTTGGAATCACGCACCATAGCGTTAATTTGGTCGAGTGTACAGCGGTAGTCACCCTCGCCGTTTCTTCTGTATGAATTATGAATACTGCCGTCAAGATACACGGGACGGTCAAATCTTTTGGCTTTTGGCACTGTAATAACGATAATATGCTTTTCTTCAATTTTTTGCACATAAACATCATCATATGAAAGAATGTTTGTGCTTACTTTTTGAATATCGTTTGCTATCTCCCAAAATTCCTCAATAAGTTCATCCGGATCGGGAAGATTTACGGGATGAAGTGATTTGTCCCTGTATTCTTCTACACCTAAAAGTATAATTCCTCCGAGTGTATTTGCAAAGGATGAATATGTTTCCCACAAGCTTTTAGGTAATCCGCCTGTTGCCTTTTTGGCCTCTATTCGATTGTTTTCTCTGTATTTTTCAATGTTGTTGAGGTCAATCACATTCATCTCCCCTATTACTGTTGCGGTTATTCTTTTTATATCAACGGTTTTGTCTGCTAATAAAAGCACCGCAGAAAAAAATCTACGGTGCAATTTAAAGATTCGGTTAAAAAATCAGTTTTCTCTTCCGAGAAGGTAGTCAACAGACACTTCAAGAATATCGGCAAGTGCAACAAGCTCAACATCTGTTACGAAACGAATCTGACCTTCAAGCTTTGAAAGTCCTGATGCATTCATATCGACGCCGTTAACCTGTAATTGAGCAAGAAGCTCCTTTTGCTTCATACCTTTCTGCTTTCTTACAGCCTCAACCCTGCTTCCTACGAGGTTTCTGTCTCCAAGTTCCTGTTTTCTTAATCTCATTTTTACTCTCTCCCAAATCGCTTTAATTCTTTTTTAAAATTCTTTAAAAACATTGTGATGTTATTATAATACTAAAAAGGGAAAAAAACAAGGGTTTTTTGTAAATAAATTTAAAAATTTGAAATTTTTTCGTAAATTTGGTTACAAATTGAAATATAGTAGTTATAATGCACTTATAAACAGAAGTCCCATTAATAATATTATACAATTAGCACAACGCATAATTCCGACTGAGAAAGAATAATTTTCCTTAATTTCCTGAATAGAATTAATATTTATGAAATGGTTCTATATCAGAAATAACAATTACAAAATATTACAAACAAGAAATCTAAGTTTCAAAAAGAAAAACGCTCTTAATAAAAAGAGCGTTTTAATCTTATTTTTAATTTGTTTATGCTTTAAAAGTACCGTTTTCAATGTCTGTAATCATTGACACACGGTTTTCGTGTCTGCCGCCTTCATAAGGTGTGTTAAGGAAGATGTCAGCAAATTTAACAGCATCTTCTTCGCTTGTAACTCTGCCGCCCATACAAAGAATATTTGCGTTATTGTGTCTGCGAGTCATTTCAGCACAAAATTCGTTTGAAACAACTGCGGCTCTGATTCCCTTTACCTTGTTTGCGGCAATTGAGATACCGATGCCTGTACCGCAACAGAGAATGCCTGTTGAGCACTCACCCGAGGTGATTGCAGTTGCTACCTTGTAGGCATAAACCGGATAATCAACGCTTTCTTCGCTGAAAGTGCCGTACTCTTTGTATTCAAGTCCTTTTTCATCCAGATATTTTTTGATTGCGCAGATAAGGTTATATCCGCCGTGGTCGCATCCGAGTGCTATCATTTTGTTCTACCTCCAAGTTTTTTATTAAGCTCACGCTGTGCCTGAGGCAAGCGGAGATATACCGGCATAAGCTCTTGTGCCGAAAAGGTTTGTCCGTTATTAATCATTTCAAATGCAACAAGTGCAGTTGAAGACGCTCTCTGATATTTAAGATTTACGGGAGCAGACTCTGCATTTTTAATTTCATTACCGATGTATTTACAGGTAATATCGGTACCGTCACCTGCTATGATGATTCTTCCGTCAACAGACAGCAGTTCGTTTTTTAAGTCATCAAGTGATAATGCTCTGTCATCACAAAGTCGGGTAACAACTCCGTTTTTAATTTCAAACAGTGCATTGTATACCTGTGAACAGCGCGCGTCCATTACGGCACATACAATACAGTCGGTTGAAAGGAAATTATAAGCCATACTCTCAAGTGTTGAAACCGAAACACACGGTATATTATTTGCAAAAGCAAGACCTTTTACTGCCGCAACACCGATTCTTACTCCCGTGAATGAACCCGGACCTGCGTTGACAGCAATTGCGTCAATATCTGATATTTCCGTTTTTGTATTGTTCAAAAGCTGTTCAACCATAGGGATGAGCGTCTGACTGTGGGTAAGGCTTGTGTTTATGAAAGTTTCACCGATCAGCTTGCCCTCTTCTGAAAGTGCAACAGATGCGGCTGTTGCAGATGTGTCAACAGACAGAATTTTCAAATTTCAACACCTTCAATTTCAAAGATTCTTTCGTCATCGCTCTCCCCTTTTTCAATCGTTATTCTGATTGCATTTTCGGGAAGTGCGCCTTCTATATTTTCACTCCACTCAATTACGAGAATGCCGTTGTCAATGTAGTCAAAAAATCCCGTTGAGTACAAATCATCCCATGAATTAACTCTGTACATATCAAAATGATAGATATTGTACTTTCCGCTGTATTCGTTTACAAGGGCGAAAGTAGGGCTTGACACACCGTCATCAACACCGAGGGCTCTTGCCAGTCCTCTTGTAAAGGCGGTTTTGCCCATACCGAGTCCGCCGAAAAGGGCTATTACTTCTGTACCGTGGAGCTTTTTTGCAATTTTTTCGCCGATTTGCTCAGTTTCATCGGCGCTGTGAGAAATCAATTTAACCATATCAGAAAAGTCCGCTGATTTTGCCGTTTTCGTCAATATTAATTTTTTCTGCGGCAGGAACTTTCGGGAGTCCCGGCATTGTCATAATATTGCCTGTATAAATTACTGTAAAACCTGCACCGTTTGAAATTGTTACATCTCTTACTGTGATTTCAAAATCCTTTGGAGCACCGAGCTTTGTAGGATCATCTGAAAGCGAATACTGTGTTTTTGCCACACATATGGGAAGTTTGTCTCCGCCGAGTGCCGCAACTTCCTTGATTGCTTTTTCTGCGGCTGTTGTGTAGTTTACCTTTGACGCACCGTAGATTTCCTTTGCAATCTTTTCAACTTTTTCCTTGAGTGTGAGGTCGAGTGAATAGAGCGGTTTAAATGCAGACGGCTTTTCACAAGCCTCTACTACCTTATTTGCAAGCTCTACGCCGCCTTCTCCGCCTTTTCCGAATACATTTGAAAGGGCAAAGTCTGCACCCTTTGAAATGCAATATTCTTCAATGTATTTGAGTTCTTCATCAGTATCTGTACCGAACTGATTAATTGCTACAACTACGGGAACATTGTACTTTCTCATATTGTCAATGTGAACACCGAGGTTTACAATGCCTTTTTTGAGAGCCTCAATGTTTTCATTTGAAACCTCTGACTTTGGAACGCCGCCGTTGTATTTTAATGCACGGCATGTTGCCACGATTACAATTGCCGACGGAGCAATGCCGGCATATCTGCACTTGATGTCAAGAAACTTCTCAGCACCGAGATCCGAGCCGAAACCTGCCTCTGTAATACAGTAATCAGCAAGCTTTAATGCAAGCTTTGTTGCTCTTATGCTGTTACAGCCGTGAGCGATATTTGCAAAAGGTCCGCCGTGCATAATTGCAGGAGTACCCTCAAGCGTCTGAACAAGGTTAGGTTTGATTGCATCCTTGAGAAGTGCAGTCATTGCTCCCTCTGCTTTCAAATCTTTGGCATAAACGGGTTCACCGCTGTATGTGTATGCAACAAGAATGTTGCCGAGTCTTTCTTTAAGGTCGGAGATATCATTTGCAAGACAGAGAATTGCCATAACTTCCGATGCAACTGTAATGATGAAGTGATCTTCCCTCGGAACACCGTTCACCTTACCGCCAAGACCGATTGTGATATTTCTTAATGCACGGTCATTCATATCAAGACAACGCTTGAAGAGAATTCTTCTCGGATCAATGCCGAGTGTGTTGCCCTGCTGAATGTGGTTGTCAAGCATTGCGCAACAAAGGTTGTTGGCTGCTGTAATTGCGTGCATATCACCTGTGAAATGAAGGTTGATGTCCTCCATCGGAAGAACCTGTGCATAACCGCCGCCTGCGGCACCGCCCTTAATTCCGAATACAGGACCAAGCGACGGTTCACGGAGTGCGATGATTGCCTTTTTACCGATTTTAGCCATTGCCTGACCAAGACCTGCAGAAGTGGTGGTTTTGCCCTCGCCTGCCGGTGTTGGGTTGATTGCTGTTACAAGGATGAGCTTTCCGTCAGGATTGTTCTTTACACGGTCTGCAAGTTCATCAGAAAGCTTTGCTTTGTACTTTCCGTAAAACTCAAGCTCATCAGCAGAAATCCCAAGCTGATTTGCAATTTCTGCAATAGGCTTTAATTCTGCACTCTGAGCAATTTCGATATCAGATAACATAATATACCTCCGAATCAAATTCATGTTTTTATTATTATAACAAAATGCGAAACTTGTATTATTCTGTATTGAAATTATACTTGATATTGAGAGCGTAATTTAATATAATTATAGGGTAAAATTAATTTCAAAGGTTGTTTTGGGTGAAAAAAGTTATTACAAATATTTATGAATATTTCAGACAGTGTGACGCAGTGTTGTGGCTGTTGACCTTGACCGCTGTTGCGTACAGTTTTCTTTTGATTGCGAGTATGCAACGGTCGGGCGAATACAGTTATCTAAGAACTCAGATTATCGCCGTGTCTGTCGGTCTTGCGGCATCGGTCTTTATATCAATTGCCGATTACAGATTTCTTATACGAAAATGGTACATTGCCGCAATAGTGGGAATTGTTCTTGCCGGACTTGTGTTTGTGTTCGGAGTTCAGGTTAGCGGAACAGATGATACGGCATGGATTAATCTTCCGGGCGGATTTTCAATTCAGCCGTCTGAGTTTATAAAAATCTGTTTTATCATAACTTTTTCAAAGCATTTGTCGTGGCTTAGAGAAAAGAAAATGATTGAAAAGTTTTCGGGAGTACTTTTCCTTGCACTTCATGCAATGATACCAATGGCAATTATTCATATTCAGGGTGATGACGGTACGGTTCTTATATTTGCGCTTATGTTTTTGGTTATGACATTTGCGGCAGGAGTTCAACTGAGATATTTTGTCATTTTCGGAGGATTGCTTGTGTGTGCAATTCCGATTATATGGAATGTGTTTATGAATGAAGAACATCGTAACAGGGTTCTTGCCTTGTTTGACCTTGACGGGAATGCACTGACAAATTACGGTTGGCAACAGTATCAGGGTAAGGTTTCAATTGCAAGCGGCGAAGCTTTCGGAAGCGGACTTTTTAACGGACAGCGTGTTGAACATTCAATCGTCCCCGAACAGGAAAACGATTTTATCTTTACCGTTGCAGGAGAGGAACTCGGATTTGTCGGATGCATGGCGCTTTTGCTGATTTTGTTTTTTATTATATTAAAAGTGATTTTGAATGCAAAAAATTCAAGTGAATTTGAAGGCAAGTATATCTGCTACGGTGTGTTTTCAATGATAGCATCGCAAACAATTGTAAATATAGGAATGGTGCTTGGATTTCTTCCCGTAGTCGGAATAACCCTTCCCTTGTTCAGTTCGGGAGGCACTTCGGCTTTGAGTACGCTCATTAGTCTTGGTCTTGTACAGAGTGTGAGATATCACAATACTGACGATATGAACAAAGCTTTTGTAAGGCGAGGCAGTTCAAATCGAATCAGAATGTAATTTAATACAAATAAACTAAACCGCAGACATCAAAATGCCTGCGGTTTTTATGGGTCATTTTTCGCTGATTGTTATATTTGCCTTGTAACTTCCGCTTACCCAACAGGTGTCAGTACCGCTGAGTTTGAAAGTAACAGGCATCTGAACCGAGCCTACTGTTCCGCTCTGATCCGAGGTGTCAATTACACCTTCAATGTCTGAGCTTTTAAGGCTTTTAAGTTCCTTTTCACTGCCAATTACGGTAACATTCATACTTGTCTGTGTTACATCGGCTTTGTATTTTGAAGAAAGACCGCTTACTTTAAATGAATCAACGGTAAAGGTTTTCTTGGACAAACCACTGAGGTCAAGTACAAGCTTTGCGGAGGTTGAGTTACTGATATTTTTGCAGTCACTCGGGATGTTTATTCCCTGCGTATCGTACTCATAACGCTTGTTTGAAAGTGTTGCAAAATCGATTGACTCAAGCTTTACGCTGTCAGTATTGTCAAGCACTTCTTTTGGACCTGCAAGCAGAATCTTTGAAGGCTCAACCGTAAGCATATCATCGTTTAAATCAAGACCTTTGGGTTTGTTAATAAACTCTGGAATTACATTTACCGTTTTTTCGGGGAGAACGGAAATTGTAGCCTCAACATCCGTAAACTCCATTGTAAGAAGCTCGGTGGAGATTTTATTTCCTGTTTTATCATAAAGCACAATATTTGCGGTCGTTGAGGTCGGCTCATTTAGTATACTGTCAAGTTCGGCTGATGCCGAAACCTTTGCGATTTTGGCAATCTCTGTTTGAGGTCCTGAGATTGTGATATTCTTTGATGCAAGAGAAGTTGACGCATAGTACCCGTCGGCAACCTTGTAAACAACATTTTCCTGAATCGGAAAACTTGTTTCACGCTGATAATCAACAATTACATTGACATTTGAAGGCGTAACGGTTGAGATAATCTGAAAGTTGGCACTCGGGTTGGCTTTTACGGCTGAAAGCGAAAGCTGATAAGTTCCTGCCGAGTCAATTCCGTTTGTAGCACCCGTGACAGTAATATCCTTCGTTCCGATAGAACCGAGAACGGCTCTGCTGCCTGTTACGGTTACCGTGGCAGTCTGCTCCGCATCACGGAATACCTGCAACCCGTTGTTATCAAGCTGGTCAGGCAATTCAATCTGAATGGGAATATTGCTTATTGTTACGGTTGTATCATTTGTTGTACCCATACTCATATAAACCCATGTTATTGTTGAGATTACAAGGGCGAGTATAATCAGAAATTTGTTATTCTGAAACAGTTTGTTGAGAGAGAGTTTTTTCTTTTTCATTTTTCAGCCTTCTCTCTTTTTGAACTTTTTGGGTTCTTCTGAAAAAACTTTTTCGGCGGTTCATCATCGTCATAGCCACGATCATAGATGAGAAACTGTTCAAGCTTTTTGATTAGTTCTTCTCTTGTAAACTCACGGAGCAAAATACCGTTTACCGCAAGAGAAATTACACCTGTTTCTTCACTTACTATAAGGACAACAGCGTCGCTTTGTTCACTGATACCGAGTCCTGCTCTGTGTCGTGTACCGAGATTGATATCTACATTAGGATTTGATGTGAGCGGTAAAATACATCCTGCTGCAAAAAGTTTTCCGTCACGGATAATGCTTGCACCGTCATGCAATGGTGCTTTGTTAAAAAATATATTGCCGAACAGAGCTACTGATGTTTCGGCATCAATAATTGTGCCTGTAGCGGCTATATCGGAAAGCATGGTTTCTCTTTCAAACACAAGCAAAGCACCTGTTTTTGAACGAGAGAAAAGAACTGCTGTGTCAGCCGCATCTACGATTGACTTTTCTACAGCCTTTTTCCATTCATCACCTTTGTGGTGCTTAGTAAATATTTTTATATATTTTTTATAGGTGTTGTTGCGTCCCATCTGTTCAAGAGCCTTTCTGATTTCCGGCTGAAAGATGATAGCAATAACAACAACTGCTGCCTCGAAAAATGTTCGCAACAGGGATGAAAGCATAACAAGACCAAACAGAGACGAAAGAAAATACACTATTAGGAGCATAATTACACCTTTGAGAAGCTGAACTGCTCTTGTTTCCTGAATAAGCTTGAACAGTCCGAAAATCAACAGTGCAATTGCAAGAATATCGACAATATCTCTTAGCTGTATAGTCTTGATAATGGAAAGAATGCTGTTAAATATTTCCAATCTGCTTTCCCCTTCCTTTATTTTTAAATTCCTTGTTATTATTCTAACATACTTTTGTTATTAATTGCAACCTTTTTAAATTGTTTTTTTCTGTTTGTTGTTCTTAGAAATACGACTTACGGCATTTGCAAAATATACAACATCATTTTTTGTTGTAAATGCCGATACAACAGCTCTTACGGTTCCTGTATCCTGAGTGCCGAAGCTTTTGTGTGCAAGGGGCGCACAATGGAGTCCTGCTCTTACGGCAATGTTGTAGCTGTCATTAAGAATTTTTGCAACTGTTTCACTTTCGGTATTTTTGATATTAAAGGAAATTACAGGAACGCTGTGATTTTTCTCAGGCATTATGGTGTATAATATTACATTTTCCGCTTTTTCAAGCCTTTTGTAGAGCATTTGTGCAAGACTTAACTCGGAATTATATATTCTGTCTGTTTTTTTGTTCAGGACAAACTTTATTCCTGCATTAAGCCCTGCTATTCCCGGAAGATTCGGCGTTCCGCTTTCGTACTTATCGGGGAGAATTTCAGGCTGATTGAGGTTTGCGGAATCACTTCCCGTTCCTCCCTGAATAAGACTGTCCGGAGTTGTTTCGCTGTTTATAATAAGCAAGCCTGTTCCCATCGGTCCGTAAAGTCCTTTGTGACCTGCGGTGCAGAGAAAATCAATGCAACTGTCAGAAAGGTTGATATCTGCTGTTCCTGCACTTTGTGCGGCATCTACACAAAAAAGGATGCCGTTTAATCTGCAAAGAGCGCCTATTCTTTCTATCGGAAGTTTGATGCCGAATACATTTGAAGCATGGGTACAGATTACAAGTTTTGTGTTAGATTTGAATTGTTTTCTGAAATTCTCGATTGTTTGTTCATCATCATAAGGGACACATTCGGCAACAGAGTATTCAATCTTATTTTTCTTGAGTGTTTCAAGCGGTCTGACGACAGCATTATGCTCGAGTGATGAAATTACGGCATGGTCACCCTGTTTTAATATGCCTTTAATAACTGTGTTTAAAGCCGTTGTGCAGTTAAGCGTGAATATTATATTTTCGGGATTTTTCGAGCCAAAAAGTTTTGCGGCATTATCTCGGCAGGAATACATTATTTCAGATGATTTTACCGACATTTTGTGACCGCTTCTTCCGGGGTTTGCTCCGTAGTCGGACATAGCTTCGTTAATCGCTTTTCTTACGGATAAGGGTTTCGGAAAGGTGGTTGCACCGTTGTCAAAATATATCATAAGGTATCAACAGCGGCTGTTCCTTTGACAGCAATACCGTTACTCCTGATAATTTCCAATGCCCTTTCAAAATTTCCCGGGACATAAAGGCTGTATCCGCATGATTTTCGATTGAGGTGTATAGGAGTTCTTACAAGCCCTGATTTAATATTGTTTTTTAAAAGTAGGTTACGGCTCTTCATGGCAAGAGTTACCGAGCCGAACATAATCAAATTATTTTCCATAACTTCCACCCTTTGTTAAATCTTTGTGACATCTCAAAACAATATATCACACTACATATTATGAAAGTAGGCAAAGTTTGGACATAAAAGAAAGCACGGCTTTTATGCCGTGCTTAAAGGTGTTGTTTTTCAGTTCATTTTTTCAGAAAGAAGGTTGCCCATGTTGTACATACCTGCTTTCTGATCTTTAAGAAATACTGCCGCATTAACAGCACCGACAGCGAAAACTTCTTTTGACTGAGCCTGATGAGAGATTGTTACGACCTCATCGTGACCTGCAAAGATAACTTCGTGTTCGCCTACAATTGTGCCGCCTCTTACGGAATGAATACCGATTTCGTTCTTTGAACGCTTTCTGCGGTAGCTGTGTCTGTCATAGACATACTGCGGATCTTCGTCAAGCTGTTCCGAAATTCCGTCTGCAATCATGAGAGCTGTTCCGCTCGGAGCGTCAAGCTTGAGATTATGATGCTTTTCAATGATTTCAATATCGAACTGGTTTCCGAGAATTTTTGCTGCCTCTTTTGAAAGCTCAATAAGAAGATTGATGCCGAGTGACATATTACCTGAATAGAAAACAGGAATTGTCTTTGCCGCATCTTCGATTTTTGCAATCTGATCTTTAGAAAAGCCTGTTGTGCAGATAACACAAGGTACTTTGTTATCAACTGCATACGAAAGCATACCGTCAAGAGCTGCAGGATTTGAAAAATCAATGATTACATCAGGTGTTTCGGTTGCCTCGTCAAAAGTCTTGAAAACATCAAAATCGTAATTACTTTCACCGAATGCGTCAACACCGAACAAAACATTGCAATCCTCACGGCTCTGAACAGCCTGTGCCACAAAGCAGCCCATTTTACCGTTACAACCGACTATTGCTGTATTTACCATTTTTATTCCCCTTAAACTTCTTGAATTATAAACGAATCAAAGGTTGATTATTTAACCTTCTTGCTTAAAAGGTCATACTTCTCCATGCAATCCTTGAGGTCATGGTAACCCTGAACGCTCATGGGTACGAGCGGAAGTCTGCATTCGCCTGCTTCATAGCCGAAGAGGTTCATGGCAGTCTTTACGGGGATCGGGTTAACATCGCTGAAGAGTATATGCATAAGCTCAAGATAGTGGAAGTTAAGCTTCTGTGCCTCTGCAAAGTCATTGTCAAGACAAAGCTGACAGATGTCATGCATTTCTTTTGGGCAGATGTTTGCAAATACAGAGATAACACCGAGAGCGCCGAGTGACATGAAAGGAACAGTCTGGTCATCGTTGCCTGAGTAGATATCAAGATTGTCACCGCAAAGTGAACGGATGAGAGCAACCTGAGAGATGTCGCCGCTTGCCTCTTTTGCGGCAACGATGTTAGGATGCTTGCAAAGCTCCTGATAAGTCTTTGGCTTGATGTTACAGCCGGTTCTTGAAGGAACGTTGTAAAGAATAATCGGAATATCAACCGAATCTGCAACAACATTGAAGTGTCTTACAAGACCCTGTTGAGATGTTTTATTGTAGTAAGGAGTTACGCAGAGAAGTGCGTCAACGCCTGTGCTTGCGGCAGATTTTGAGAGCATAACGGCTGTTGAAGTATCGTTACTACCTGTACCTGCAATAACAGGAATTCTGCCGTTTGTCTTTTCTGCAACGAAAGAAATTGTTTCGCAATGCTCTTTTTCCGAAAGAGTTGCCGCCTCACCTGTTGTACCGCATACAATAATTGCATCGGTACCGTTTTGAACATGAAATTCTACGAGATCGCCGAGAACATCGTAGTTTACGCTTCCGTCAGACTTCATAGGAGTGATAAGTGCAACACCTGAGCCTGTAAAAATGTGGTTAGACATAATTTACCTCCGTAAGTAATCAGTCCATGTAGCCCTCAGCACAAAGGAGCTCTGCAAGAAGAACTGCACCGCCTGCTGCGCCTCTTAATGTGTTGTGTGACATACAAACGAACTTATAATCATATTGAGTATCAGGTCTTAATCTGCCAACCGATACTGCCATACCGTTTTCAAGATTTCTTTCAGATTTAATCTGCGGACGGTCGGGTTCTGTGAAGTAGTGGAGAAAATGCTTTGGCGCACTCGGAAGATTAAGCTCCTGTGCTCTGCCGCTGTAGTTTGACCAAATGTCAATAATTTCTTCGACAGTAGGTTTCTTTACGCCGTCCTTAAATGACATAAATACAGCTGCTGTGTGACCGTCTGATACGGGAACACGGATGCACTGTGATGTGATTGAAATATCATCGGTTTTAACAATCTTGTCGCCTTCAATCTTACCCCAGATTTTAAGCGGCTCCTGCTCTGACTTCTCTTCCTCACCGCCGATGTAAGGAATAACATTATCTACCATTTCAGGCCATGTCTTGAATGTTTTGCCTGCGCCTGAAATTGCCTGATATGTGCAGGCAAGAACCTTGTCAACGCCGAGTGCCTTTAAAGGATGAATTGCAGGAACATAGCTCTGAAGTGAGCAATTGGACTTAACTGCAACAAAGCCTCTTTTTGTGCCGAGACGCTTTCTCTGAGCGTCAATAATCTTAATGTGATCGGCGTTAATTTCAGGAATAACCATAGGAACATCATCTGTAAAACGATGAGCGCTGTTGTTTGATACGATAGGACATTCAGCCTTTGCATATCTGTCTTCAAGATCACGGATTTCATCCTTCTTCATATTAACTGCGCAGAAACAGAAATCAACCTGTGATGCAACCTCTTCGACATTTTCAGCGTCAACGATAACCATATCCTTGTACTTCTCAGGAAGAGGAGCAGTCATATGCCATCTGCCTTCAACTGTTTCACCGTATGTTTTGCCTGCACTTCTCTTACTTGCGGCAAGAACAGTAACCTCAAACCACGGGTGATTCTCAAGAAGAAGTGTAAAACGCTGACCTACCATACCGGTAGCGCCGATAATACCGACTTTATACTTTTTCATAATAATTCCTCCGAATTAAACAAATTTTAAAAAAGCGGTTGCCTTATTCAAACAAATATTATATTATATGAAGAGATGTCTGAAAACACGACTGTTTGTCGATTATGCAAACTGCTCATAATAAGATAATATATCATTTTAAAAGGGTAATGTCAATTATTTTGAGAATTTTACAGGACAAATACTTGTGTTTTACAAAGATTTTTGACAGAACAGCTTTTAAAAAGCAATTTTAGTTCTTGAAAGGAAATAAAATGAAGACTAGTGATTTTTATTACGATTTGCCTAAAGAGCTTATCGCACAGACTCCGCTTGAACCGAGGGACAGTTCAAGACTGCTTGTGCTTGACAGAGAAAAACAAACTCTGGAGCATAAACATTTTTATGACATTATTGATTATCTTAACGAGGGAGATCTTCTTGTTGCCAACGATTCAAGAGTTTTGCCTGCAAGAATTTACGGTATCAAAGATGAAACAGGTGCAAAAGTTGAATTTCTGCTTCTGAAACAAATTGCAAACAACCGTTGGGAAACACTTTGCAAGCCGGGTAAAAAAGCAAAAGTCGGCACAAAATTTTCATTCGGCAACGGCATTTTGCGTGCAACAGTTGTTGATGTTAAGGATGACGGCAACAGAATAGTTGATTTTGACTGTGAAGAGAATTTTTTTACTACTCTTGACAAAATCGGTCAAATGCCTCTTCCGCCCTATATTACAGCCGAGCTTAAGGATAAGGAACGCTATCAGACGGTTTACAGCCATGAACTCGGTTCTGCGGCAGCTCCGACGGCAGGACTTCACTTTACAACCGAGCTTATGGACAGAATCAGGGCTAAAGGTATAAAGATTGCGTATGTTACACTTCATGTGGGACTCGGTACATTCAGACCCGTTAAGGTTGATGATGTTACAAAGCATAAAATGCACAGCGAGCATTACGAAGTCCCCGAAGAAACCGCAAAGCTCATAAATGAAACTAAGAAAAACGGCGGACGGGTTATTGCAGTCGGCACAACATCCTGCAGAACGCTTGAAAGTGTTGCGGCAATGTACGGAGAAATCAAGCCCTGCGAGGGATTTACGGATATTTTTATTTATCCCGGATTTGAATTTAAGGTGCTGGACGGACTTATTACTAACTTTCATCTTCCCGAAAGTACACTCATTATGCTTGTATCCGCTTTTGCGGGATATGATTTTATTATGAATGCATACAAAGAAGCTGTAAATGAAAAGTACAGATTCTTCTCTTTCGGTGACGCTATGTTCATATCATAGGAGGATTTTAAGGATTTATGTTTAAGGTAATTAAAAAGGAAGGCAGCGCAAGACGAGGCGAATTCGTTACGGTTCACGGTACGGTTCAGACTCCCGCCTTTATGAATGTTGCAACATGCGGTGCAATCAAGGGTGCGGTTTCTGCGCTTGATTTAAAGAATATAAAATGTCAGGTTCAGCTTTGCAACACCTATCATCTGCATCTTCGTCCGGGTGATGAAAAGGTTAAGCAAATGGGCGGACTTCACAAATTTACAAGGTGGAACGGTCCTATCCTTACCGACAGCGGCGGATTTCAGGTGTTCTCTCTTGCAAAGTTGAGAAATATTAAAGAAGAAGGCGTTTACTTCAATTCTCACATTGACGGCCGCAAAATTTTTATGGGACCTGAGGAGAGTATGAGAATCCAGTCAAATCTTGCATCTACAATTGCGATGGCATTTGACGAATGCGTTGAAAACCCTTCTCTATATGAATATACAAAAAACAGCGTTGAAAGAACCACAAGATGGCTTAAAAGATGCGTTACAGAGATGAAAAGGCTCAACAGTCTTGATGATACCATAAATAAAAACCAGATGCTGTTCGGCATAAATCAGGGCGGTATCTATGACGATTTGCGCGTCAATCATATGAAAGAAATTGCAGAGCTTAATCTTGACGGCTATGCAATCGGAGGTCTTGCCGTGGGCGAGCCTGCAGAAACGATGTACCATATCATTGAAGAGGTTGAGCCGTTTGCTCCGAAAGATAAAATCAGATATCTTATGGGAGTCGGAACTCCCGTGAATATTCTTGAAAGCGTTGCAAGAGGCGTTGATCTTTTTGACTGTGTTATGCCGAGCAGAAACGCAAGACACGGTCAGCTCTTCACTTGGGACGGAGTGCGTAACATCAATAATGCAAAATATGAAACAGATGAATCTCCGATTGACGAGCATTGTGACTGCCCTGTTTGCCGAAACTTTTCAAGGGCATACATAAGACATCTTCTCAAGAGCGGTGAGATGCTCGGAATGCGACTTGCTGTTTTGCACAACCTATATTTTTACAATAATCTTATGGAAGTTATCAGAACTCAGCTTGATAACGGCACATATATGGAATTTTACGAGAAATATCGCAACATTTTAGGCGTGCGTATCTAATATTTTTTCAAAACAGAAAAAATACTTGCAAGATGTGATTAAAACTGATATAATCAATACATTGTATGAAAGGAATGACGAAAATGACAAACTTTTTACCTGTAGTTGCAGAAGCAAGTGCAAGCGGCGGAAATCAGTCATCAAGTATGATTTTTATGATTCTCTTCTATGTTGCTATTTTTGCAGCTCTCTATTTCTTCCTCATCAGACCTAACTCAAAGAAGAAAAAAGAAGAAGCTCAGCTTCGTAACTCTCTTGAGATCGGTGATGAAATTACAACAATCGGCGGAATTATGGGCAGAGTAGTTGCCATTAAGGACGACGAGGACGCTATCATCATTGAAACAGGCTCCGACAGAGTTAAGATGAAGTTTAAAAAGTGGTGTATTTCTACTGTTGACACAGTTAAGGAACAGCCACAGCAGGCAGGTCAGCCTGAAAAGAAAGGCTTCTTCGGTTTTGGCAAGAAGAAAGATTCTGACGAAACTAAAGCTACAAAAGAATAACTTTTTGAATGAATGTTCTTTCCCCCGAATATATTTGTAACAGAATATATTCGGGGGTTGTTTTATGTCTGATAAAAAACTACTTGCAAAGGCTGTTTTGTTTTCATCAGTATGCGGAATACTCATACTGGTAATTTTGATGTGTTTGCTTGCAGCCGTGATGATGTCATCGGGAGTAATTTCAGCAGATATACTTGATTACTGCACGGTCGGCATGGTCGGTGTTGCAACGCTGATGTCGGGAATAATATCATCAAGAATTACAGGAAGTGCAGGACTTGCGGTAGGTTCGCTGACAGGTTTTTTTATTTTCCTTGTCATAACCTCTATTGCATTAATTTTTAACGGTGAGCCTATAACGATACTAACCCTGCTAAAACTGATGTCATCTGTTCTGGGAGGAGGAATAGGCGGAATTATCGGAGTCAACAAAAAGGAAAAAATAAAAATCAGATAAGATCGAGTAAGATATTTTACTGAAATTATGTTTTCGGCAGTTCGTTTAGGCGGACTGCTGTTTTTATGTCAGATTTAATTACAAATTAGAATTATTTTTTAAAAAATTGAAATATCTATGGTAAAACAGCTCGTAATATGGTACAATAATTCGGAGAATGAGATAGTGAGGGTTAATGACCTTGATTTAGATATAATATGAAAAATAAGGAAATATTTAAGGAGTGTTAGTATGGCAAAAACGATTAAATTGCCGGCAGATTTAAGGGATTGGAAGGTTACTTCATTTGTTGGGGAAGACAACGGCTGTGAAGTTTACAAGGTATCAAGAAAGATTGATAAAAATACTGCTCAAAATGCGATTCTCAGACACGCATTTGTCGGCAAAAGCAATTATACCGATGAACATGCCGAGTATTTTACCGAAGAGGCTGATTTTATTGAATCGGTTAAGGAGCTTGACGGTATTTCAAACTATCTGGATGTTTATGTTCAGGATAATCAGAACAAAAAAACCTGTGATTTGTACATATTTACAGAAGAACTCACAAGTCTTGAAGAACTTATGAAAACCAAAACTTTCGCTGAGGATGAAGTTGTTGATTTTGGTATTCAGATGAGTGAAATGCTTGAAACTTTGGAAGCTAAGAATATTTTTCACGGTAATATTTCGCCAAAGAATATTTTTGTAACCGCTGACGGAAGGTATAAAATCGGCGGATTTACAGATTTTGAAGGCAAAATTACGGATACCTCATTTGTTGCGCCTGAGGTTTATAAGCAGGAAAATGTTGACTATACAACCGACATTTATTCTGTCGGAATAATTATGTATGCAATGTGCAACGGCGGTAAAATTCCGTTTGAAAGTGATTCATGCGACAGAAAGAAGGCCTGTGAAGAAAGATTTTCGGGCAAGGCTGTTACCGCACCGTCTGAGGGTGACGAAAAACTCAAGAGTGTTATTGTAATTGCATGTCAGCCGAATAATACAAACCGCTGGAAGAATGCAGGCAACATTAAAAATGCTCTCACATCTATCAAGGCTGAAATAGGTACATCCTCCCCTGTTCCGAATCCCGATGTTGTTGTTCCGGAAAATACGGATTTTGACGGAAATGTATTTGAAGAATATGATTATGATGAATTTGAGGATACAGAGCCGACTGAACCGCAGGATAATTTTGACGATAAGGATGAGGTTCAGACAGTTGAGGACGCTGTTCTTGATAATGAATTTAAAGGCGGCGAACAGCTTGGCATTGCCGAAGTTTTAGCCGGTGAAGGATCCCTGCCTGTTGACGGTAATGCTCCTGTGGATGCAGATGAAGTCAGTGAGTCTGATGCTGATGAAAACGGCGGATTTGAGGTTGTTGATGTTACAGATGCAGTTGATGAGCCTGAAAATTCCGAGATTAAAACTAACGAAGTATCAGAAGAAAAACAGCCTGAATTTGAAGATATCAGTTCCGTATCAAGTGAAGATGACAAGAAAGAACAAACTGTTACAGATAAAAAAGCTGAAGAATTTGAAGATGTTTCAAGCAACAGCGAAGTAGCTCCGGAAGTTCTTCCTCCTGTTACAAGCGTTGAAGTGTTTGACGATTACTCCGGTGCAGATCATAAAAATGTTCTTACAAGCAATGAATCAAGCAAGGACTACGGTGATTTCTTTGAGGACGAGCCGTCTGTTAAGCGTACTGACAATAAAGCTGACGATACTAAAAAAATTGAAGAAAAAAACGACTTTGACGATAACAGCTTTGAAGATAATGACAATGAATTCGGATATGCAGATGAAGAAGATAATAAAGAAAATGTAAAGAAAAAGAAGAATAAATTTATCATTATTCTTTGTGCCGTTGTAATTGCCGCCGCACTCGGATTTATCGGTTTCTGCGTTTATAACGGTTTGTCAAATTCATCTACTGACAATAAAACTACTACAGCCGAAACTGCAACATCTGCCGAAGTAACCACACAGGCGCCGAGTACGGCGATGCCTACTACAGTTCCTGCTACAACGGAACAGGTTACAACATCTTCTTCATATAACAATGTTGTTCCTGTTGTCGGTTACGGTTACAGTTACGGTAAGAAGCTTCTTGAACAGGCAGGATTTACCGTTGAAATTTCTGACTATGAATACAGTTATGATTATCCGGAAGGATATATTATCTCTCAGACTCCGGAAGGTGACACAAGCGCAAGTACGGGTACAGTTGTTAAACTTGTTATCTCAAGCGGACAGATTCAGAGAGAAACAGAAGCTCCTGCAACACAGACTCAGCAGTCATCAAATAGTCAGAACAGCTCATCGGGCAATTCAAATTCACAGTCATCAAGCAATACAAACACTAATAATAACGGCGGATTTATCTTTCCTAACAGCGATTCTTCATATCTCAGCAACGCACAGGTAAGCGCTTTGAGTGATGACGACTTACAGCTTGCAATTAATGAGATTTATGCAAGACGAGGCAGAATTTTTAAGGACGCAAGCCTTAATGCATACTTTAACTCGCAGTCATGGTATGAGGGCAAATATACACCCGAAGAATTTGAGAAGAATGTTAAATTTAATACTTACGAACAGAAGAATCTTCAGCTTTTGATTAACGAAAGAAGATCAAGAAAGTGATTTTTAAACAAGAAAGATAATGCAGAGGAGTTATTATGAAAGATAAAATATTAAACGCACTAAAAAGCAAGACCTTCTTTGCTTTGGCAATTAATATTGTTATTATGGCTTTGATTATAGGTGTTACTGCATTTTCCTATGACAGTGCTGACGATTTTTACAATTCTTTATATATCTGTCAGTATCATAACTATTACAATAATGATATTAACTACATTTTTGCGACAATTACTGGTTCATTGCAGTACATTCTTTTGAATTTCAACTGTTTTGTACTTTTTCAAATTCTTCTCTCCTGTGCCGCTTTTTCTTCTGTTACATTTGTTTTTGCCGATAAATTCGGAAAGCACAAGGCTTTCATATTCACTCTTGTGCTGAATATTTTGTTTTCATTTGACCATTATTCAAATATTTTAAGCAGCAAAACCGCCGCTTTGCTGCTTACGGCAGGGGTTCTGATGGCACTTAATGCAATCAGAAATAATACAGCTCCG
>OAVB01000548.1_pt1 | contig 30015 bp, 19 predicted proteins | sample 1516871 | NCBI WGS metagenome assembly OAVB01 (sample SAMEA2580069, study PRJEB22360) | human gut metagenome | biome: human gut; feature: human-associated habitat; material: faeces | place: Denmark | collected 2008/2010 | reverse complement strand
ATAGCAATATCCGGAGGCTGTTGTTTCTTTTGCCTTTCCGGCAGCCACAGCCTTGTCGGCTGCGGGTGTGTCATCAACGGGAGTCTCGGCGGCGTCGGTCGTCTTCATTGCTTCAATTTCTTCATTCGGGTTGAAATTCGAATTATTCATCTGTTTCTCCCTTCAGTCCATATTGTGCAAGATCGATTTCCTTGCCGTTGACGGTGAGAGTCATTTCTCTGGTATTTACCCTGATTGTCTTTCCGCCGTCAAACTCGGTTTCCATCTCATCGCCGGAAATTCTGTTGTATCCTGTGATGTGGAGATTTGCGAAGTCCTTCAGTTCGTCCTGATAGAGCTTGTAAACCTTAGCCGAGGGTTCGAGCCAGCCCTTGTAGTTTGAATAGAAGAGCGTCTCGTAATCGCTGTCTGTGAAATCGTTAGGATCGGCATACATCATATCATAGTGAACAGGTGTTGCTGTAAGAAGTGCAAGCATGATAGTATCGTTTGCGTTTGCACTTGCATTTACCGCCTTTGTTGTGTAAGGCAGGTAACCGTGGATAACGATCTCATAGAACGGAATGTCATAGTCAAACAGATCGTAGTTACTTGATGTAACAGGTACGTCTGTCAGATAATCAACATAGGGGAGCGCATAAGCGTTAGCGCCGCTTGCAAGAAGCGTGAAGCCTGCGTCCTTGAACTGCTTGTAGCCTTCTACCAGCTTGTTCATTGTATCTGTTCTGGAATAATTCTCACGGCTGAAGTCGCTGTAGAGCAACGTTGTAGCGTCATCAAGGCTTATCGTTGTTATTCCTTCGCTTGTGAACGACTTGCTGATCTTGTTGTAAAGATCCGGCCAGTAATAAGGTGACAAGGTTGTCTTTGTAACAAGTCTTACCTGGTTCGGAATGCCGAATGCAATATCCCAGTTATTCGTTGTTGCATAAGCCTTTGTTATAGCCTTGCAGGCGTTCAGCGTGTAGCTGTAGCCGTTACCGCTGTCCTTCATGTAGGTGATTCCCGCACTTGCGAACAGCTTGCTGTTTATCGAGCCTACATATTCCGCAAGACTCTTGTATGCGTCCTTGCCGCCAAGCGTTCCTGCGTAATTTACATCGGCTGTGATCATACCCTTGATGCCTGCGCCGTTGAAATCGTTGTAGTTTGCAACAATATCGTCAACGCCAAGCTCATTGAGCTGCTTTATTATTTCCTGAGCCTGCTCATATGTTGTAGCGGCAGTTTCAAGATTTACAGGGAAGCCTGCGATCGACTGTGCCTTTATCGTACCGCCGTAAAGGTCAAGATAATAGCTGTTTGTTATATTGTCGCTCTTATCCTTGAATCCCTTCTGCTCGATAAGGTAGTTTCTGTATGCTTCCGCAATATCAACATAAGAAAGGTTTTCCTTTGCAAGAGGATAATAGCCTACCGTGAGGTTGGGCTGATTTATCTTGCCCTGCTCGTAAACCGTGAGCTTACGGTTACCCATGTAGTAGGTATCCTCTGCTCTTACCTTGAACTCAAACCATGTATTGTTGTATGATGTTGAGTTCTGTCCGCTTACAGTAGCGTTTACGCTTGCGCAGGTTTCGCCGGACTTCGCAACAGCCATGTAACCGTGATTTGTCTTTTCACCGTTTGTAACAGCGCCGATAACAGGGAGATAAACCTGCTCTGTCTTTGACGGACGTGTCAGCAGACCGATCGATGTATCACGGCCGTATACCTCACTGCTGTATGCCTGTGCGTTGTAACGGCGGTTGTTGTAGTTGATTACAGCACCCGAGCCGTCGGGAACTACCATATAGCCCTCATCTTCCATGCCTGCCGCATTGAAGAACTGTAACATACCGATCTCAAGAAGCACAAGACCGCTTGTGTCGGTTGCCTGCTGTTCCTTGATTTCTTCCGTTATTATCGAAACATTTACATTGTCTTTCTCAAGTGTGATCGTCATAGGGATCTCAGCTTCGATCTTGCTTAATCTGTATGTGACCTTTACACCGTTTTCGATCGGTTCAACACTGAAGTCGTCCGACTTTATCGAAGCATCGTAAATGCTCATTCTCTGACTTGTGTGTGATGAAGCGTCACCGTATATTACATATAACGGAGACTGCATATTCTTCTTCTGCGCAGTCTTGGCATTTTCGTCCTTGTCTGCGTTAAGAGGAGTAGCCCACCATACATAGTTGTCGCTCTTTGACTGAACCGCAAAGTTTGTCGTCAACTCGTCAAAGTATAACTTGTAGCTGTCGTTTTCAGCCACAACGCTCATATCCGCAAGGCCTTCCTCGTCGGTTCTGAGCTTTTTCTTGTCATCTTTTTTATCGTCTTTCTTGTCGTCCTGCTTATCATCAGCGGATGCGCCGTCATCGGTTGTCTGCTCAGTCTGAGATGTGCCGTCGTCCGTTGTAGTCTGTTCGTCAGACCATGCAACAAGCGAGCTCATCGAAACGAGCATTGCGGCTGTGAGCAGAACTGCAAGTATCTTTTTTCTGATTTTTATCATCTTCTGTCACACCTCCGCTTACAAACTGAATCTGTACATCAACTCGGTATAGATTGAGAAACCGAAGATGTAAACCTGCTGGAACAAGCTGAGTAACAGCACGAGCAGGAACAGGATTACTACCATTGCCGCAACAGTGAAAACCATTGCAAGAAGCGTCTTGGGTACCGAGTACTGATGAACCGTCTTGATACCCGAGATCATAAGCACCACCGTCCACAGTATACCGAGATACTGGAAGAATACGATGAACGCACCCTCGCTCCTCAGTAACACGTTACTTGCGAGTATTACCACTACCTGAGTGATAAGATAAGGAACGAGCGCATAAGCGCTGACGCTCATGATTGCCTTTACCGAGCCTTCTCCGTCGAACAGGGTACACAGTGACCAGTTACCTATTACCCATGTGAAGAACAGGATGATAGTCTGAACCAGGAGCGGCACGATGTTGAATATCTTTACATAGTTGTTGTTGAAAAGGAAGCCTGTCATTACCTGCTGGCACACCGTTATAACAAAGAAACAAAGAACTATAACAAGTGAAACCTTAGTGTTGTATGCTTTCTTCCAACGAAGATCCTCAAAGCCCTCGAAAGGATGTCTTGCAACGTAGAACGGCCATTTCCAAGCGGGCATATCTAAATCAAATCTCATTTTTATTTACCTCCCGCTTTCTTAGCCTTAATGCGTTTTCTTACCTTGCTGAGAACAACAAGCGCTACTATTATTACAAGCACGATTATCATGAATATATTGAAGTTATCTCTGATAAACTGCATTCTGTACTGCTTGAACGCTCTGTTATATCCGGCTCTGCTGTTACGGTAGAAGTATTTCATTGCCTGCTCGTAGTTACCCTGAGAAAGCTCCGAGTTACCAAGACCGATATAAGCGAACCAGTAGTTGCTGTCACGGGTCAGGACTTCCTGCCACGGACCGCTCGCCTCCTCGTACTTACCGAGGTTGTAAAGACCCATTGCCTCGTGTACGATGTTACCGAACTCTGTACGCTTGAATGTTGTGATAGAGTTCTTACGGCTGTCAAGTACATATACAACGCTGTTGTACGCTTCGACAGCAGTTACATTTGTGAACAGACCCTTCTGGTTGCCCTTGCCGCCGTAGATGAACAGCAGGTCGCATTCGTTTGTATACTCAAAGATACGTCCGTTTGCGAAGTCAAGGAGTCTTATCGTTCCGTCCTCATCAACATCAACGTCTGTGATCTGTGAGCCGTATGTCTGGTTCTTATAATAGTACGAAGCCATATCGCCGTAGGTGTAATCCGAATAACCGAGGTTGATAAGGATGTTCTCACCTGCAGGGTTCATCTTCTTGAATATATCCGTTGTGGCACTCTTTGAACCTGTTACGGTGTAAATAAAGCCCTCATCGTCTATATCGAAGTTATCGAACTCCATCGGAACTGCCTGAATAAATGCTGCGGCAGCCTCACGGGAAAGAATTGTTCTCCAGAACTTGTTGGCAATAGCCTGCGCTGTCTGCTCAACTCGGTTTGCACCGAAGAAGTTACTGAATGAACCGTCGGGTGCGAACATTACCGCACCGTCTGTGATCGACTTGATGTTTACATAAACGTTGCCCGCAACGTCAACTACGACCTTGTTGGGAAGGAATGTAACATCTGCGTCATAGAATTCAGCGGAAGGTCTTTCGAATATCTGGAATACCGTTCCGTCTGCATAAACACCGATTACACGGCTGTTGTCGTAGTCCGCAATGTATATCATTGTGGACTCGTTTTCGTTTGCAGCGTCCTCAACGTGTCTTACGAAAATTCCGTGCGGATTCTTCAGTGTTTCGTATTTATCTGTCTTGGGATTATAGAAATAATCCATTACAGTAAATGCTCTTGAATAAGTTACGTCTGTAACAAGTATGCGGTGATTACCGGAGTCTACTATATAAAGACTCTGTGTTTCACGGTCGATGAAAAGATCCTGAGGCTCTTTAAGCTCGCCGATCTCAACATCCTTTGTTACCTCACTGCCCGTCTGCTCTGAAATTGCTTTCAGCTGAGCGTCGGTGTTATATCTTGTGCCGGAGCCGAAATCAAGACCTGTAACTACACGGTCTACAACGTATCCGGTCTGTGAAGGAACAGGATCGCCCCACCAGTCGTAGCTGTAACCTTCGTACGGCTGATCGGCAAACGCTGAACTGCACAGCAGGAACCCGCCATTTAGGGCCGATACGGCTGCCGTAGCGATTTTCTTCATGTTTGGCACTAAAATCATCCTTTCTGTATAATCTAATAATAAATCAGTCTTTAAGACCGCTGGTAGCCATAGTTTCCATAACGCTGCTCTGGCAGAAAATGAATACTATGATAGGCGGCAGCATCGTGATAACAACTGCGGCTGCCGCAACGCCCGCACGGGCAATACCGGCGGCACTTATCTGCTGCATAACGGTCGGAATGGGTTTTAATGCCTCATTATAAATGAATGAATAACCTGTGATCTGCCATGCGCCCTGGAAAGCGAATATCAGAAGTGTTAGCCAAGCGGGTTTAACGTTGGGCATTACTACCTGCCAGCAGATTCTGATGTGGCTTGCGCCGTCCAGCTTTGCGGCCTCTATCATACTGTCGGGCAGCTGTCCCATGAACTGACGCATAAGGAACAGTCCCATAGGCGTTGCAATGTACGGCAGAATGATTGCAAAGTATGTATCGATCATACCAAGTGTAGCCATTACCATGTACTGCATGATGTAAAGTACGGTAGATGTGAACAGAAGGGCGATCTCGATTATCTTGTTGAGCGCCTTCGCACCGGGGAATGCAACCTTTGAGAGCGCATATGCCGCCGATGACGAGAATAAAAGCTGTGCAACTGTAACTACTACAGCTACAAATACAGAGTTGAAAACGTATCTTGAGAACGGTACCCACATGTTGGATGCCGTAGCAAGCAGATCAGCAAAGTTCTGATCTGTGATGTTCTGTACATACAGTCTGGGCGGGAAGAGGAACAGCTCCTCAACAGGCTTCAGTGACTGTATAACAGAAAGATAAATGGGGAAGATCATGAACAGACCCAGCAGAACGAGCACTACAAATATGAAAATGTCGCCGCCCAGAGAACCGCCATATCTTTTTCTTCTCCTCTTAGTTATTTTCATAACTGCCTTCCTTTCTTAGAGAGAAATTCATAATGAGAGATCCTCCGATCAGTCAAGGTACTTGCCGAGTACCTTCTTGATACCCCAGTTGGCAAGCAGCATTACTGCGAACAATACGAAGCATATAGCCGATGAGTAACCCATCTCATAACGTATTGAACCGTAGTCATAAGCGTGTGTCATGATCGTGTGTGCCGCATAGTCTGTTGAAGGGAATGCGGTAAGGAAACGACCTACATCACCGGCTGTGAAGGAAGCGGTGATCTGCATAACCGCTGCGAACAGCAGCTGAGGGCCCATTGCCGGCACCGTAACGAGCAGTAACTGCTGTGTACGGTTCTTGATGCCTTCGATAGCACCCGCCTCGTATCTGTCCTTCGGTATACCCTGAAGACCTGCACGAAGCGCAAGGAATCCGGCACCCAGCGACATCCACAGCTGAACGACAATTACAACACCCATGATGTAGTTTGCGTCTGTCAGCCACTGACGTGCACTGTTTATGATACCGAGGTCAAGCAGATAAGAGTTTGCTATACCGTATGTATCGCCCGAGAATATGAGCTGCCATGTGGTATAGATGTTACCTGCCAGAGTCGGCGCATAGAAGATAAATGTGAACATTGTCTTTAATGCTCTGGGCATTTCGTTGATAAGCCATGCCAGTATAAAGCACATGATATAGCTTAACGGACCTGTTATAATTGCGAATACGAGCGTATTCTGTATCGCCTTTAAGAAGACCTCGTCCTCAAGTATCAGCGAATAGAAATTGCTCAGTCCCACAAACTGGGGGAACTGTACCATGTTGAAGTTCGTAAAGCCCATAGGCAACGAAAGCAACACCGGTATGATCGTAAAGATCGTAAAGAGTAAGAAGTAGGGCGCAAGAAGTACATATACGCTTGCGTTCTTCTTCATCTCACGCAGTGTATATCTGAACTTGCTGTCTTCAATATACTGCGGCTTTTCTCTGTTAAACAAACCGATAACCTCCTCTATAATTCAGCAAAGCCTGTGAGGGCGAAAAGCCCTCACCGCTTTTCAAGATCATTTTTTGACGGACGATAATTCCTGATACTTTCTTACGATTTCAGACTTGATCTGATCGTTGTAGCTCATAAGCGTGTATCTGGGGTTACCTGCATCGTTAACAACCATTCTGAATGCGTTGTTGATGTGTCTTGTTACTGCATAGGATGCGGGAATGATCGGTACTTCTCTGAGGTAGCTCTGCTGTGATGAGATCTTCTCATACTCGGCAGTTGACCAGGGGAGCTGTTCAAGAGCTTCTACGTTTGCCGTATCGAAACGTCCCATGGGACCCATAAGAGCTTCGATCTGCTTACCGTAGTCAACCTGAATATCCGTACTTGTGAACCACTTTACGAAATCCCAGGCTGCAGCCTGATTTGAAACCTTGTTGAATATTACCGCACCGCTGCCTGCTGAGTTTGCAGCGTGATTTATTGTTCCGTCTGCCTGCTTTGTTCCGGGTACCAGTGTGAAGTCCCACAGACCCTTTATCTCGGGTGCTGCAACTGACAGCTGGTTGTAGAACGTATAAGGCTGAACAACGAGGGGCATCTCACCTGTTCTGAAACGTGAGAATGCGTCGAATGTCTGATCAAAACTGAATACCGTGTAGAACTTTGTCCACTGCTCAAATACTCTGATAGAATCCTGAGTCATGAAGTTCGTGAGGTTTACGTTCTTTATGTCGGTAGTCTTCATGCTGTTGTAGTCCGTTGTGTAAAGGTCCTCGTTGTAGATGTCCTGACCTGTCTGGAGCATCAGCATTATGAATGTGTTGCCTGAGTCGAACGTGTTCGATGAAACGTTCTGAGGAAGTATAAGACCTACGTCAAGGTACTTTCTCTGTAATGTCGGGAGCATATCTGTGAGCTGATCCCATGTTTCGGGAGGATTCTCATATCCAAGCTCCTCAAGTACGTCTGTTCTGTAGAACAGCATCGGGAATGTCTGTGAAACGGGGAGACCGTAAACGCCTGTCGATACACCGTCGTTATACTCGTACAGCGTCATTGCGTCCTTCGCAAATCTCTTTGTTACCGCCTCATAATCCTTGAACTGCGTCATATCAACAAGCAGTCCTCTTGCGGCAAGCTGTATCGGGAAGTCGCCGCCGATGAACAGTGCGATTTCAGGACCCTTGCCTGCGAGCGTTGCTTCAAGTACAGAGCCTTGTACAAGGTTGACTGAAGCCTGTGTTCCGTTATAGTCGGGATTCGAATTGAACTTGTTGTCAACAAGGTTCTTTACAACGGTTGCTTGGTCACGGGCAAGCGATACCCATACGTCAAGCGATGTTGCGCTTGAATCCGAAAGGTTCGTATAATCCTCGAAGAACGAACCGATAAATGCATTGAAGCCGAATGCAAGCTCGCCGAAGAAGTTGCCGTACGGTGACGCAAAATCCTCGTGGCAGGTCGCTACCTCTATGTAGTCAAGCTCAAGGGGCTGACCACGGTAGTCACGCATCCACGCCGATACAGACGAAATGCTGTCCTTGATACTGCTTGCCATTATCGGAATATCCTCAGGGCTCTTTATACATCTTTCAAGGTAGATACACATTGTTTCAAGTGCCGCTGCCTCAGAACCCTTCTTTGTCAGGCTCTCTATGCTTGCCTTCTCTGCACGCAGAGAATCAACTATTCTCCGGAATGCTTTCTGAATACCGGGTATCTTCTTTTCTACAAAGTAATCCTTGTATTCATCGGGGTCGGGACCCGTTATCATAAGTATTCTTCTGTAGTACTGGTTAAGCTCAAGTACAAGGTCGTCAAGTCTCTGCATAACCTCGCCGATTGAACCGGGTATAGCCTCAAGCGTGAGCTCATGCTCCTCGCCCGCCGTCAGATAAACGTAAATATCGTTGCCGTTCTCATCCTGGGGAGTGAGGTTGTACCAATCCGCAGAATAGATGAACCTAACATCGTCAAGCTCCTTACATGGAACCTTTCCGTCAATGTAGATTCTTCTGTTTGAGAAGAAGCCTCTCATCTGATTCTGTCTTGCCTTGAAGTTGAAACGGTAATAACCGTCGTTTTCAACCTTGAACTTATAGGTGATCGCCTGCGTCGCCTTATTCCATGTAGCCTGACCGATAGTGTTGTAACGCTGCTTGGTCGGGTGGTTGGGATTTGTCATGTAGGTCGTTCTGTCGTAAGTAGCATATAATGTCGATGCCGTCTTGTATGCGGCTTCCTCAGCCTGAAGGAAAATGGTGTTCGTTCCCAGCTCCTCGTTCTTTGAAGAAAGTGCGGGAGTGTTCTGAAGCTCATCATCCGTAGGCTTGATTGAATCGTAGCTTACAAGCTCATCGTAGTTTTTGAACGTAAACGAATGGAAAACACCGTAGGTTCTGATACCCTCAAGTGTCATTGTGTGCTTGCCTTTTTCAAGATAGAAGTAGTAAGGCTCGTTGTAAAGACCTTCCTTGTCCTTGATAGGATACTTTATCCAGCAATCATAGGTTACCTGTCCGGGACGAAGATCGTTGTCCTTGTTGTCACGGGTTATCTCTCCCTCGTCCTTCCAGTAACGGTCAAGTGTGATGTCCTGTGCCGCTGTGAAAGGATATTCGCCGTCTATCTTAAGACCTATATCAAGAACGGTATTCTTTGATTCACTGCCCTCGATAGGATAATAGATAGCCTCAAGATTGTAAAGACCCGTTTCCTCGACATTGAACTCGTATTTAAGTGTGAGCTTGTCGCTCTTCCACTTTAACGTTGAGTAGTGATCTGTCTTGAGATCGGTATCTTCTGCGAGGAACGCCTTGATTCCGTTGAAGCCGTCGCCTGATTTTTGAGTGATCTCCTCAACTGCAGGCGCTATGACTGCAGCCTGCTCGGCTGTCATCTCCGATACGTTGTTGACGAAGGATGTGCCGTCTATCGTACCTTCCTTGTAGTCGGTAGCATAGATAGTGATTTCCTTCTTGGGCTTTGCGGCATCCTTATGACTGTTGTAATAAGTGCTGTACTTGCCCTCCATACCGGTGATTGTGATTCCGCTCACTGAGCTATCGGTTGTGCTTTCCTCGGATTGTCCGGCAGAAGTATCTGTTGTCGCTTCTGCACTGACTGCGGTTGATGTAAGTGACAATGAGGATACGAGTGTCGCACATGACAATATACCCGCTAATGTTCTTTTCATCCTGCTGACTTTTGTTGCCACAGTAATAATCCACCTTTCTGTAGTTTCGTTTATGTTCAATCGAAAATATGCTAATTTCGACGAGTTAAGGAATTTATCCGTGCATATTGTAGTCCGAGTTGTAAACGGAAATTTTTCCGTCCTCAAGTTCAACACGCACTTTATCTCCGCCCCTTATACCCAGAGCCTCGAGATATTCTTTTGGTATCTGGAGTCTGCCTGCCCTGTCAAGAACAACAAGCTCCTCATGATCCGAGCCGCTTTGCTGCATGAGTTTTTCATGCTCCGCCCTTTGCTGCTCGCTCATCTTTTCGAGTTCCCCGAATGAGAGGACCTCGGTTTTCTTTCTCAGCATCTCGCTCGATGTACGGCCGTCACGGATAGCAACAACACGGTCGATCGACTTCGACAGATTTGTATCGTGTGTTACTATTATAATGGTAACGCCTGTCTGACGGTTTAACTGCTTGAAAACATCAAGCACCATTGCCGCCGTCTTGGTATCGACCGCACCCGTAGGTTCGTCCGCAAGGAGCAGGCTGGGATTGTTTGAAAGCGCTATGGCGATCGCCACTCGTTGCTGCTCACCGCCCGAAAGCTGACCGAGCACCGAGTTCTTTCTCGCTGAAAGCCCTACCATGTCGAGCAGTTCCTCCGCTCTCTCCCTTCGGTTCTTGTGCCCCGAAAGTAAAAGCGGCATTTCAACGTTCTGTATCGCCGTAAGATACGGTATAAGGTTTCTGGCGTTGTTCTGCCACACGAAACCGACCGTTTCTCTCTTATATTTTATAAGATCCTTTTCATCAAATTTAAGAAGATCCTTACCGTCAACGTAAAGACTTCCCGCCGAAGGCTTATCGAGCGCACCGAGCATATTCAGAAGCGTTGATTTACCGCTTCCGCTCGCACCGACGATACCCATCAGTTCTCCACGCTCAACCGTGAGGTCAAGCCCCTGTAAAGCCATTACCTCAACATCGGTCGTCTTATATATCTTGACAAGGTTCTCACATTGCACCATCACATTTTCGGGTGGCGCAAGCATCATTCTCTGAGGCATCACTCCACCTGCTTTCTGACGTCTGTAATGCGTCCGTCATCAAGTGTATAAACCACGTCGCACTGCTCCATCATCGCAGTGTCGTGCGTTGTCATCACTATTGTAAGCCCGTCCGTATGTACAAGCTCTTTAAACAGATTCATAACCGCAAGTCCCGTAGGCATATCAAGCGCCGCAGTAGGCTCATCCGCAAATATCAGCTTCGGCTTGTGCGAGATCGCCCTCGCTATCGCCACTCTCTGCTGCTCACCGCCCGAAAGCTCTCCGGGTCTGTGGTGCATACGCTTTTCAAGTCCCACTCTCACAAGGCATTCCTTCGCCCGCTTTACACGCTCCGCATAAGGCATACCCACAAGCCGCATCGCAAACTCAACGTTCTCGTAAGCCGTCATTGTCGGTATAAGCGCTACAGACTGGAAAACAAACGACATATCGTTTCTTCTCAGCTTATCCATCTCCTTGTCGGAAAGACCCGTTATCTTCTTCCCGTCAAAGTAGACCTCGCCGCCTGTAGGACGGTCAAGCGCTCCGAGTATATTTATCAGCGTGGTCTTGCCCGAGCCGGATCTGCCTCTCAGCACGACCAGCTTGTTCTTTTCAACATCAAGATTTATATCCTTCAAAGCGTCAACAGTGGTATTATCGTTTATTTTAAAGCTTCTGGAGATATTCTCCGCTCTTAAAATCGTTTCCATAGGCAGTTTCGATCCTCAAAAAAGTCCGTAAGCTACGTCAGCCCTGCAAATTGTTTCATCTGCTTTTTGTACCAAATGCACAATTGTATTATTCGTTTTCGGCTGTAAACACGCCGTATTTAGAAATAATGTACAAAACAGCATAAGGGTCTATAACGTAGTAATTATACCAAATTATCACCTTACTGTCAAGGTTCATAAAAGAACTTTCACATTTCTCAAATGATTTTGATTTTCTGTACAAATCACTTTTGCGCTTGTCTAACAGTTACAAACTTCATACGCAAATTTTGTGCATATCGCTGAATTTGATTTTTGCTTGCACAATATCTTGATTTTTCGGGCGTCTTATGTGCTATTTTTGGTGTAAACGATTTCCACATTGAAAATGCTTATAACTTAATTTAGCTAATTCCTTAATTCGCTTAATCAAACTTTGTTGAATATGCACAAATATTTTCGGCGATTTTTTTAGCTAATCATTCCTAATGTTACTTAATTTTTGCGTGTAACTCATGTAAACGCTTCGATTTGCTCACTTAGCTCCATCCACTCGGCAGTAAGTGACTCCTCTTTTTCCTTCAGCGCCTCTATTTCCTGTGCAAGCGCACTCGTTTTTTCATAGTCGGTCGCTATCTCCGGCTGTGACATCTGCTGTGCCAGCTCCGCCGTTTTCAGCCCGATCTCATCTATTGCCTGCTCGCAACGCTTCAGCGCACCGCTAAGCTTTCTGAGCGTGCTTTCACGCTCCTTGCGCTCCTTGTAGTCGTTCTTCTTGCCTTCAGCCACCTTTACCTGTACTGCCTGCTCTGACTGTGCCTTTGCTTCCTTGAGTTCGATATACCTGTCATAGTTTCCGTCTATGTTTACAGTACCCGTCTTTCCGAGCCACACTATCCTGTCGGCCAGCTTGTTGATAAGGTATCTGTCGTGCGACACGATAAGAAGCGTTCCGCCGTAGCTTGCCAGTGCGTTTTCCAGAGCCTCTCTCGAATGTATGTCAAGATGGTTTGTAGGCTCGTCGAGCAGCAGCATATTCGCCTTGCTCAGCATCAGCTTAAGGAGCGACACCCTTGCCTTTTCTCCTCCGCTGAGCTTGCCCACATTCTTGAACACATCGTCACCCTTGAACAAAAACTGCGCCAGTGCAGAACGCACCTGCGTCTGCGTCATTGCGGGATACCTGTCCCACACCTCGTCTATCACCGTCTTTGACGGGTCAAGATCCGTCTGTGCCTGATCGTAATATCCAAATTGTATATTGTTGCCGAATTTATACTCTCCGCTATCCGCCTGATATTCTCCTGTAAGGATTTTCAGAAGCGTAGTCTTTCCGCAGCCGTTCTCACCTAATATAAATGTTGTCATGTTCTTCTTTATGTCAAGCTCTGCATTTGTGAAAACCGCCGTCCCGTCGAACGATTTCGACAAGCCCTTTGCGATAAGCACATCGTTTGCGCCGCCTTCCTTCGCCCTGAACGTGAACTTTATAGCCTCCGGCAGATCCTCCGGTTTTTCGAGCGTTTCCTTCAGCCTGTCCGCCTGCTTCTGCTTTGATGCCGCCGTGATGAAGTTATGCTCCTGCCCCCACCGCTTCTGTTGCTCTACAATGCCTTCGATACGGTTTATTTCCTTTACCGTCCTGTCGTACACTCTCTGCTGAGCCTCTCTCGCCTCAGCCTTCAGCTCAAGATAGCGTGTATAGTTGCCCTTATATTCACGAAGCGTCCTGTTTTCCATTTCAAAAGTCGTGTCGGTGACTTTGTCGAGAAAATAACGGTCGTGCGATATTACGATATATGCGCCCTTATATTCCGTAAGGAACTTTTCGAGCCATTCGCAAGCGGTTATATCAAGGTGGTTCGTAGGCTCGTCAAGAAGCAGTATATTACTCCCCGAAAGAAGCAGCTTCGCAAGCTGTGCCTTGCTTTTCTGACCACCGCTCATCACGCTTATCGGCTTACCGAAATCCTCTTCCGAAAATCCCAGACCGACAAGCGCCGAGCAAGTCATTGATTTATAGGTAAGTCCGCCCTCACGCTCAAATCTTTCCTGCAGCTGCATCTGCCTTGACAGCGTCTGCTCGCTGTGGTCACCCGTATCTATCGCAACCGCTATATCCGCAAGCTCGTTTTCAGCGTCGATAAGCGGACGGAATATTTCCAGTACCTCGTCATATAGAGTGATATTATCGTCACGGATAACATACTGCTCCATACAGCCGATCTTTATCCCCGCCGCCTTGCTTATACCGCCTGTTTCAGCCTCCTGCCTGCCGTTTATAACGTGCATCAGCGTGGTTTTTCCGCACCCGTTTACACCTACAAGTCCGGCTCTGCCGTTTTCTTCAAGCCGAAAATTCACATCGTGAAACAGCGTTTCACCGCCGAAGGACACCGAAATATCATTACCGGATAATACTATCATACCGCATTGTCCTTTCCGAAAAATAACGGTCAGAGTATTTCCTGCTCTGACCGCATATCTTTGTACTTTTCTTTATGCTTTGTTTACTTCTTTAAATTTTCGGGCTTGTACTTGATGAGTGCGTCATTGTTGAGATCAAGCGCATAATCCTTAGCCGTTTCGTTGAGCATAGCCTTATAGTCGTCGTCCTTCATAACGTGAAGCACGTTGCTGTGATTCTCCGTGAGCCAGTCCTCACGTTCCTTTATATCACGGCGTACTACCGCATAATAAACGCTGTCGTCCTCGTAAACTCCGCCCTTGTCTGTGTCAAGCTCAAATGCCCACTTTACAAACTCCTCGCTCGGTGAAGTATCCGTCTTGCCGAGCAGGAATTCGTGGTCATGCTCCTCTTCTTCACTGCCCGATGTTCCGCTGCTCGTTGTATCGTCCGATGCGGTTTCGCTTGTCGAAGAAGTTACAGATGATGCCGCAGAAGAAACCGCCGATGAATTGCCCGATTTGCTCTCGGCATCCGAGTTGCTCTCGGCTTCAGCCTCAGCCTTTTCCTTTGCCACAAGATCCTGATACTCGTGATATACCTTATCGTAGTCCTCGCCGGCAAGCAGTCTGTCAACATAGCCCTGAGCCTGTTCCTTCTTTGCCTTCTTGCCCTCGTCGGTCGTTATCTTGTCGCCGTTGCCTTCTGTAAGAGAAACCTGTATTATCTGGAATCTGCCGTAATTGTCATAGAAATAAGTAGCTATATCCTTTTCGTCTGTTGCGGATATGCCGTTTTTCTCATAGTAAGCGTCAAATACCTTCTCGCTCATCTTGTTTACAAGCTGAACAGCCTCGTATGACTTCTTGCTTATTCCGCCTGCCTCATAGTTCTGACCGTAGGTTTTTCCTGTGCTGTATCCGTAATACGAGATTTCCGTATCCCACATCTTCTTTACAGAGGTCTTTACGGTGTCCTCTTCCTCGTCTGTGAGTGAAAGGTTCAGCTCCTTGAACTTGTTCTGGATAGCAACATACTGCTTTACCTGCTCTAATGTACGATCCTGAACATACTGCGAGAACGTCTTGTCCTGTACATTGTAGTTGTAGTAGCTGAAATTCTCTATCTTTGATGCGCTTGTTCCCATAGCCTTAAGCTGATCGTCAACCTCCTGCTGAGCCTCGCCTATAGCCGTCTGCTCATAAAGAAGATATATGCCCGCATTTATGGTCTGATTGTCAACCGAGCCTATAGTCGATACATCCGCACAGCCTGCAACGCTTAATGTGATTGCCACGGCGCATATTGCCGCTGCCAGCCTTTTAAAATATTTCATTGCTTTTCTCCTTACTGTTTATAAGGGGCTGTGCCCCGATTATTTCTGCAAATTCCGCCGTTATCTTAATGTAACGCCTATATTCTCAAGTGCCTTAAGCACCTTTGCAACAACTGCGTCCGCCTCATCGTCTGTCAGCGTAGCGTCTTTCTTTCTGAGTATCAGCTTGTATGAAAGGCTCTTCATACCTGCAGGTACCTGCTCGCCCTTGTACATATCGAACAGACGTACAGCCTCAAGATGCTTTGCGGTCTTTTCGATTACCGCAACTATATCTCCGCTCGGCACGTCCTCGTTGCACACAAGGCTCAGATCCCTGTATGTTGAGGGGAACTTGGGCAGTGCGGTGTACTTTACATCACCGTCTGCATTATTGAACATTACCTCCATGCTGAGCGTAGCACAGTAAACCTCTGTATTTACACCGAAATTAGCCGCAGCCTCCGGATGAAGCTGACCGACATAGCCGATAAGTTCGCCGTTTACAGTGACCTTTGCGCATCTTCCGGGGTGGAATGTCGGATTGTTCTTTTCAGCCGTGTATACGACATTCTTCAGTCCGAGTTTTGCCATAACTTCCTCGGCAACGCCCTTTGCCGTGAAGAAATCCTCGCTGCTTCCGTAAAGCGCATAGCACAGAACATCTCTTTCAACGGGGAGCTGATTCTCACCTGTCGGGAAATACTCTCTTGCTATCTCGAAGAATCTGCCCTCAAGGTTTCTGTTGCTCCAGTTCCTTCTTACAACCTCCATCATTGATGTAAGCGCAGAAGTACGCATTACGCTTGTATCCTCGCCGAGCGGACGTCTTAACACAACGCTCTTTCTTGACTTCTCGTCCATACGCAGAAGCTCATAGTCCTTAGGCGAAATAAAGCTGTAGGTCATTACCTCGTAGAATCCGAGTGCCAGTGCAAGCGAAATTACCTTGTCCTCGAATATCTGTTCGGGTGTTCTCTTGCCCTGTGATGACAGCTTCGGTATAGTCGAGGGGATTCTGTTGTAGCCGTATATACGGGCAACCTCCTCCGCAACATCGCACGCACGGTGCATATCTATACGGGTAGGCGGAACGATTATCTCGCCGTTTTCATAGCCGAAGCCGAGCTTCTTTAATATTTCTATCTGCTCGTTCTCGCTTATATCCGAGCCTAAATGCTCGTTCACCCACTTATAGTCGTGCTTTAATCTTTCGGGAACATACTCGCTGTGGTTCTCGTCAATGATAGTATTCACTACCTCGCCGCAGCCCAGCATCTCGATAAGCTGTAATGCTCTCTTGAGCGCCTTTTCTGCGTTTACCGGGTTAAGACCCTTTTCAAAACGTGAACTTGCCTCGGTACGCTCGCCTATCTTTCTTGCTGTACGTCTTACCGATACGCCGTCAAAGCAGGCAGCCTCAAATACGACAGTAGTCGTATCCTCCATGATACCGCTATGCTCGCCGCCCATAACGCCGGCTATGGCGATAGGCTTCTTTCCGTCTGCGATTATCAGCATTTCGGGAGTCAGCTTTACAGGCTCTGCCATTTCGTCGAGCAGCTTTAATGTTTCTCCCTCTTTTGCGTTTCTTACAACTATCCTGTTGTCCTCGACATATCTTAAATCGAATGCGTGCATCGGGTGACCGTATTCAAGCATTACGAAGTTCGTTATATCAACAAGGTTGTTGATAGGTCTTACTCCGCTCGCTCTCAGCCTTCTTGCCATCCACTTGGGCGAAGGTCCTATCTTTACGTTCTTTACAAGCGCCGCCATATAGCGTGAGCAGAGCTTTGTATTTTCAACGCTTACACTGATTTCCTTTGTAATATCCCCGTCAACACCCTTGAATGAAGGCTCGGTGTAGTTCATAGGAATATCAAACGTTGCGCTTGCCTCCTGTGCAAGTCCGAGTACGGAAAGACAGTCGGGGCGGTTGTTCGTTATCTCAAACTCTACTATAGTATCGTCTGTCTGTAAAGCCTCGCATATATCCATACCCATCTTAAAAGAATCAACATCAGGATCGTTATTCAGTATAAGTATTCCGTCGTCTGCTACGGGATAGTCAAAATCATCCTTTGTAAGACCAAGCTCCGCATAAGAGCACATCATACCGTTGCTTGCAACGCCTCTCAGCTTGCCCTTTGTGATCTTTGTTCCGTCTGCAATCGTACTGTTGTGCATACAAGCGGGAACTATAGCCCCCTCAAACAGATTCTGCGCCGCAGTAACTATCTGCACAGGCTCTTCTCTGCCTGCGTCAAGCTGGCATATCCACAGCTTTTCGCTGTCGGGGTGACGCTCCAGCTTCAGCACCTTTGCAACTACCACGTTATTTATAGGATCGGACATCTTATGATAGGTTTCAACCTTTGAACCGCTCATCGTCATATCCGCTACGAATTCCTTTATTGGCATATCGGCTTTAACATAGTCGTTAAGCCATCTCATTGATAAATCCACGTTAATATCTCCTTTTACGATTCCTATCGGTATTTCTGAATTCTCTTATCTGAACTGTGCGAGGAAACGCTGATCGTTCTCGTACAGCAGACGCATATCGTCTATGTTATATCTCATCATAGCAATACGCTCAAGTCCTATACCGAAAGCGAAACCGCTGTATTCTTCGGGATCTATTCCGCAGTTGATAAGTACCTGCGGATGAACGATGCCTGAACCGAGCATCTCTATCCAGCCTTCGCCCTTGCAGAGCGGACAACCCTTGCCTCCGCACTTGAAGCACTGTAAGTCAACCTCGGCTGACGGCTCTGTATACGGGAAGTGGTGAGGACGGAAGCGGAGCTTTACCTCGTCGCCGTAAAGACGCTTAGCAAACGTTTCAAGCGTACCCTTAAGATCGCCGAATGTGATATTCTTATCTATTACAAGGCCTTCGCACTGGTGGAAAATAGGCGAGTGCGTGCCGTCAACAGCATCGGGACGATAAACACGTCCGGGGCTTATGATAGCGATAGGAGGCTTGTTTTTAAGCATTGTTCTTATCTGCACGGAAGATGTCTGTGTACGCAGAAGGATCTCATCAGTAATATAGAATGTATCCTGCTCATCTCTTGCAGGGTGGCCGTCCTCTGTTAAAAGCATATCGAAAACGTACTTCGTTTCCTCAACCTCAGGACCGTCTACTACAGTGTATCCCATTCCTCTGAATATTTCCTTAAGCTCGTCAAGAACTATATTCAGCGGATGACGCACTCCCATCGCCTGCTGCTTTCCGGGCATGGTAACGTCCAGCGTTTCCTTCTTTAATTTCTGCTCCATAAGCGCAGATTTAAGCTGTGCCTGCTTCTGTGCAATAAAGCCCTCAAGCGACTGTCTTACATCGTTTGCAAGCTGACCCATAACAGGTCTTTCCTCAGCGGACAGCTTACCCATGCTCTTGAGTATAGCTGTAAGCTCGCCCTTCTTGCCAAGGTACTTTACTCTCAGCTCGTCAAGCTGCTTAACGTCAACGCAGTCGCCGATAGTTTTCAGTGCCTGCTCCTTTATATTCTGTAACTGTTCTTTCATACCTTTATTCTTTCCTCGTTATTTATTATCCTGTATTTGATCTCGCCGTCAGGCAAAGACGATGGAACCGAATCGTTCCACTGATAACACGACCTTTCACGCATTTTTCCTGCGTCGGTTAATTATAATATGGTTATGTAATATGGCTTTTTATGGAAATTAAAATCAAAGCCTATGCCTACACGATAGACATTATAACAGAAATCCGATACTTTTGCAAGTGTAATAACGCAGTTTTCGGTAAATTTCGCATTATTTTCACCCGCGCCAACCCTTCCAAACCCGCCGCAAAACAAAACAGGCACCGTCTGCACGATGCCTGTCATATATTTACGATTATTTCCTTGTAGCCGCCTTAAGACCAGAATACTCGCTGAACTCGGTCGTGCTTCCCGTCTTTCTGAACGCCTTTATTCTGAAAGAATAAGTAGTACCCTTTGCAAGCCCCTTGACAGTAAACGTAAGCGTTGTATTATTCTTTGTGGTAGCAAGCACCGTCCACTTTCCGCCCTTGTACTGCTCGATAACGTAGCCTGTAGCCTTGTCATTCTTTCTCCAGTCGAGTTTTACCGCACTTGCAGAAACAGCAGAACCTGTGAATGTAGCTACCTTCGCTATCCTCGTCTTAGCCGCAAGCCTTGCATACTCGCTGTATATCGTCTTGCCTGCCGCAGTTTTGTACGCTCTTACCCTGAACGTATAGGTGGTATCTGCCGCAAGTCCGCTTACCGTGTACGATACAACCGCATTGCTTGAAGTCTTTGCAATCCGTACCCACTTGCCGCCCTTGTATTGTTCAAGCGCATATCCTGTAGCGCCGGCATTCTTGTTCCACACAAGCGTAATTGTCGAAGCTGTATAGCTCTTAACCGTAAGGTTATTCACGCCGCCGAACGAAGTAGCCGCCTTAAGACTTGCGTACTCGCTGTATTCGATTTTACCGCCGGCTTTTCTGAACGACTTTATTCTGAACGAATATACAGTCGCACTTGCAAGCCCCTTCACAGTAAACGTAAGCGTGGCGTTATTCTTTGTGGTAGCAAGTGCCGTCCACTTTCCGCCCTTATACTGCTCGATTATATAACCGCTCGCCTTATCATTCTTGCTCCAGTCGAGCTTTACCGCACTGTCGGAAACCGTCGAACCCTTGAACGTGCCGACATTCGCTATTCTCGTCTTAGCCGCAAGTCTTGCATACTCGCTGTATATCGTCTTACCTGCCGCAGTTTTGTAGGCTCTTACCCTGAACGTATAGGTGGTATCCGCCGCAAGTCCGCTTACAGTGTACGATACAACCGCATTGCTTAAAGTCTTTGCGATCTGCGTCCACTTACCGCCCTTGTACTGCTCGATTATATAACCGTTTGCACTTGCGTTCTTATCCCACGCAAGTGTCAGCGAGGTACTACCCTGCGTCTTTACCTTCACTCCGGTAACAGCAGGCAGTGTAATCTGCGAGGTGTAGCTGTCCTTATAGCTGTAGTGGCACACCGTGCATTCATGCAGTGTGTAGCCCTGTGCAGTCAGAGTAGGTGCTACTACAGTAGTCTTGTAGCTGTGTGCCGTCTTAGGTATAACGGTTACTTCTGTCTTTGCGTCACAGCGTGTGCAGTGCTTTGACTTTGAACCCTCTGCCGAGCAGGTAGCCTGCTTGTCTATCGTCCACTCAGAAGAATAATTGTGTCCGAGTGCCGTAATATATCTTGTTTCTGCCTTCGAGCATCTGGAGCAGGTACGCTGCTCAACGCCCTGTGCCGTACAGGTGGGCTTTGTTGCTGTTGCCCAACCGCCCCAGCTGTGACCGAGTGCCGCCGTTTCTCTTGTTTTGGTTGCACCACATGAACATTTCTGTTCCTGAACACCGGCACTCGTGCAGGTAGGCTTTGTTTTATCATACCATGCGCCGTAGGAATGGGTGTGAAGCGCAGGGTTTACAACATTACCGTTCATATCACAGAAATACCAAAACTGATTATCGTTTTCCTGATATTTCTGTAGCTGTAGCTGATCGCCGTTTCCGCTGCCCGATATGCCAATAACAGCATTATCTATTGTTGAAAGCTCAAATACATATTTGTTGTTTCCGACAGATACAACGTTGAATTTCTGGCAGTTGTCATAACTTCCTCTGCCCCAAATATCAATATAATCTCCGACATTGCATACATGGTCTGAACCGATATTTGTATCTACTACTCTGTTACTGCCGTTTGATGAGCACATTGCAAAAATCCAATATGAACCGTTGCTTATGTGTTCAAGTCTGAACTTCTGCTCTGTAGTACCGTCTCTGTCCCAAAGTGTAACCTTTGTGCCGTCTTTGTCAGTGCCTGCATATACATTCATCATCTTGCCTGTAGCAACGTTCTTGATTGTATATGTGTTGTTGGCAACAGGATAGTTTGAAGGATTGGGAACGACATGATCGGGTGTTGGATCAGGCTCTCCCCATGGATTCTTTATTGTGTTACCGCTCATGTGGTATCTGTATCCAAATGAATATCCTGCAACTTTTCCCCATTTGTTTACCGTAGCGTTCCATCTTACCTGACAAGGAACTCCGTTTCCGTTACAGTCAACATAATAGATCGTATCACCGATTACCTTAATAACAAATACGGAATGTCCTGCTGTTCCTCCGTATCTGATTACATCGCCGGCACACACATCATTTATGCTGTATATTTTCTCTGCGTTTTCCTGATATATTCCGAATGTTAAATAAAACATTTTGGAAGCAAAGCCGTAACACTGCTCACCGCCGTGGAATACACCGCATTTGCAGTCACAATATCCGTTATGTTGTTGTCCGCACCATGTATAACCCATTGCTTTACATGGGCACGGATTCGGACCGGTTTTATCCAATGAACCGTTATATTGATTCCAGTATTCGCCATGTTTATACTGTGTGCTTAACCAGTTTATTTTATTTGCAAGTTCGCTCGCAACGACGCTTGTAACCGCAACATCATTTGTAGAATTGCTGTAATTCGGTCTTATAAATACCCTCTTAATATCGCCGTTGGCAATAGACAGACCTTTAGTGGTAGTGTATGTCATTGTATCCCTGTTGTCTACAACCTGAAATACACCGTTCAAAAGTGCATTACCCTCAACAGAATATCTGCTGTCTTTCATTATTCCTACATGATATGTAGTATCACCGCTTGTACTGCAGTAAAATACAAGGTCGCCCGCCTGTGCGGTTTCAACCTCTATCGCCCCTGCTTTCACCAGTGCATTTCTGAAAGTACCGCAAGCCGCATTCGCAGGTGCGTCCGGAACCGCCCCTGTCTGACCGGCAACTCTGGCAACGTCAAGGACGAAGTCGGCACACCACGCTTCTCTGTTTGGATACCAGCCGTCATCATCGTCTTTTCTGCCCGTCTGTGCCACAGCAACATTGACCATATCCACAGCGCCGTCACCTGTCAGTGTAACAGGATAAAAGTTGTCCTTAACGCTGTAATACGCACCTGCGGAAAATGCTTCTTCAAGCGCAGGGATATTGTCGCCCAGCGGTGTAGCGACCGCAGTAAAAGCCATTACCGCCGCAACAACAGCCGCTGCTGTTCTTTTCAGCTTCATAGAAACCTCTCCTTATAATTCAGAATAAAAACCAACAGTATAATACGATTATTAATACTGCCATCCTGATTCAAGAATACGCTCTCCGCCCTCCGTTTTCAACCGTTTTTGCAAAACTTGCGTTTTTTATTCAAAATTTGCATCACTACCCGCACCAATCCTTCCCAAACCGCACCACCACACCTACTTTTCGTAACGCTAACATCTGTATGCACCGATATGCTTTCACAACCGCACTATCCCTCGCTTTGCACCACCACACTTGCCTCCCTTGCCAAAGGGAGGTGGATTGACGGCAAGGCACAAACTGTCACTTTGTTGCGTTTCGCTTGCGATACATCCGCCTTTTTTATTCACCAAACTTTTTGCCGTCAAGACGGAGGGATTGCCACACCACTATCCCCTCGCCCCGCACCAACCCTTCCAAAACCGCACTATCCCTCGAAAATTGCCACCACCCTTACCTTTAAATGAACGCTCTGTTTGTTTCGCATCCTTGCCTCGTCAGCCATTAGTGCCGTTGCACCGAACACCACCCTTCCCACAACTACAATAAACCGCTCCTTCGCCATCACCCTTCCCAACGACGACAATTAACCCGAATCGGAAAGCATAAAAAGAATCCCCACTGCCTGTTTTGGCAATGGGGATTCGGTCTTATATATCGGTTTTACTTTAAGTATTTACCCACATCGACAGCAGGCGCAGAGGTTTCAGGTGCGGGATTACCCGAGCAGTCAAGCGTATATCCGCCGACCGAAATTCCGGTTATTTCGCCGTTGCCGTCAAGCGTCAGCGTATAGCTGCTATCGCCTGCCGTGCCGCTTAAGGTCAGCTTGTCGGTGCCTTTACGGGCGGTGACGTTTTCGGCTGTTCCTGCACTGTCAATGCACTGTGTGAGAAGCTCTGCGGCTGAGGCGAACTGCGGCGAGGAACTGCCGTATTCATATTCTATCCCGTCAAGGCTGTACCTTACAGTATTGCCGTCATCGGTCACGGTAAGCCCCTTCACGCTGTCCGGTGAAGTAAAGCATATGGTCCATACACCTGCACTTCGGGTAAACTCTGCCTGTGCCGTAACACCATCGCAGGCGACCCTGCCACTGATGCTCATATCTCCCTTCAGATCGGGGATCTCAGCCTTTTCAGCGGCAGTGCAGGATGTGCATAAAAGGCAGGATAAAACTGCTGTCGTGATAATCATTCTTTTACTCATAATACGTCGTCCTTTGCAAAGTAATATAGGACAACGTGAGGAGTTAAGCTATTCCGTAGAATTCACGCAGAATATATGGGTAAAGCTGCGGCAGCTCTGACGGCAGAATTCCGCTCATACTGCGCTCCCGTGCGGCATACTGTGCGGATAAGCCGAAAAGATACGCTCCGAGCCTTACCGCATTGCCCGTTTCAATGCCCTGTGCGAGCAGTCCGCCGATAGTTCCTGCAAGCGTATCACCGCTTCCGCCCTTGGCTAAAGCCGCATTACCGCTCATATTTACGGCGGCAAATCCGTCCGGCGAGGCATATACGGAGTATGCGTCCTTGAGCAGAACGTGAACGCCGTATTTTACAGCGAAATCTTTGGCACAGCTCAGCTTGTGGCGGAGGATGTAGTCGGTGTCAAGTCCGCTCAGCCTGCTGAATTCCTTGATATGAGGGGTAAGTATGAGCCTGCCTGTGTTGTCCTTCAGCTCATTTATATGCGAAGCGAGGGAATTTATTCCATCTGCGTCGATAACTATCGGGCAGGAGGTATTATCAATCAAAGCACAGAGCAGACGGTAGGCTTCGTCGCTGTTGCCTACCCCGCATCCGAACAGGATTGCAGTGGCGGTACTGGCATTTTTGCACAGCTTGTCCGCACAGTCCGAGGTAAGCGTTTTACTGCCGAGCGGAAGGTAGATACATTCGTGTAAAGATGCCGCAACGCTTGTTGTGACCTCGCTCACCGAGGCAAGCGTAACAAGCCCTGAACCCGTTCGCAGAGCGGCATTTGTGGACATCCACGCCGCCCCGATACAGCTCTCGCTGCCCGAAACATTCAGTAGCCTTCCGAACGTTCCCTTGTGGGTGATACGGCTGCGGTTGACAAAGTGAGAGGCGAGGGAATCGCCGTTCAGCTCGGCGTCATATTCGCTGTAGCAGGCCTCGGATATGCCTATGTCGAGCAGTACAATATCGCCCGAAAACTCACTGCAGGGGACGTAAAGCTGACCCGTTTTTACGGCTCCGAGCGCAAAGGTCATATCCGCACGAAACGAGTATTCATCGGCGTTCCCGTCGGTTGCGTTACAGCCGGAAGCAATGTCGGCACAGAAGCGCAGGGCGGCACTCCCGTTGCAGTAGGAGAAGAGCCTTCTGACCGTGGGCGCAAGCTCGCCGTGGAAGCCTGTGCCGTAGACGCAGTCAATGATGATGCCGCAGGAGCCAAGCTCACTCAGCACCGTTTCCGGTTGGTCGGGGTAGCTTAAAACGGCTTCATAATCGGGTTTGTACTCGTTAAAGCAGTCTATGGCGAGGTCGGTTTTCGGGACGGAGCCGACGAGGACTATGAGGGGGGAGAAGCCCCGTTTACGCAGATTATGGGCAACTGCGAAGCCGTCGCCGCCGTTGTTTCCGCTTCCGACAAGGACAGCCGCACGGCAGGGCTTTACGATACGGGAGATGTGAAGGGCGATGGCAGAGCCTACATTCCGCATAAGAACGGCACATGACGTGCCTTTCTGCTCACACATCGCTTCCGCTTTTTTCATCTGTGACGGAGTTACAACATACTGTTTTGCCATAAAAACTTCCTTTCAGAAAATGGCAGGTGAGTATTTTTCTCCCTGCCATTGATTTACAATCACACCTGATGATTCAGAAAACGCTAAGTGGCTTACCTATCACGAAAAGTAAGGCATCAATGATGCGTCAGGGTGATGAATAATGTAGTTTTTAAAAACACGGTGTTTTTCGCCTTAATAAAAGGCATATAATTACATTCAGCTTGTAGAAAAAGTCTGTTTTTATAAAAATAGAGCAAATTCTCTATCCCTATAAGAACGCTTTGTGGGCTTTGCGTCCTGCAAAGCCTTTGGGCGTTCTATCTCGGCATCCTTGCCGAAACCCCAAACCCCTTCCCCGTGGTGAAGGGCTGTGTATGCTTGGTTGGCTTTGCATCGTGCAAAGCCCTTGTGCATACACGCCCGGCATCCGTGCCGGGGCTGAATGTGGGGCTACCGCCCCTAGACCCTGTCGGGGGCTACGCCCCTGCGACCCCTTTTTTATCAACGATAGAGGTTTTTCGACAGACTGAAATAATAACATTATTTCTGCTTTTTGTCATCCGTGTTTTTGCTGTCGGAATTTTTGTTCTTGACGAAGATTTTCTTTATATCTTTAAACTCGTGCTTTTCCTTTTCCTTTTTCATATAAGGGGGGTGAGGGAAGTAGACCGGCTCGTTTGTTTCGTCATCTATATGGTCGATGTCACGGTACACGTTTGAGTCGGAGGGAAGGTCTTTCTTTTCGAGTCGTTTTTTGACCCTGTTCTTTGTGAAGCTGTATACAACGGCGAACAGGGGTATACCGATGATAAGACCGACAAAGCCGAACAAGCCCTGACCGACAAGCATACCGAATATAACCCAGAAGCTCGAAAGTCCGGTCGAGTCGCCGATAATCTTCGGGGCGAGGACGTTACCGTCAATGTTCTGGATGATAACGACCATAATGGTGAAATAGATGCACTGGATCGGGTCAACGAGGACGAGCAGCAGCATACACGGGATAAATCCAATAAACGGTCCGAAATAGGGAATGATGCAGAATATACCCATAACAACGCCACAGAGTACGGCATAGGGCATATTGAAGATGCTCATAAGCAGTACATAGACCATACCAATAATAAAGCTGTCGAGTATCTTTCCTGTGATAAACTGACCGAAGGACTTGTTTACCTCACGGGTGCTGTTGATAATCTTTGTAGCGACCTTAGGCTTGAACAGGCAGTAGAGGATTTTTTTGAACTGAGCGGCGAAAAGCTCCTTACTGTTGAGGAAGTAGATGGCGATAACGAAGCCGAGCAGGAGGTTCATGAACACGCTGATTATGTTCATGACGTTGGACGAAATCAGATTCCATATATTGTTCATCTGAGGGAGAAGCTCGGTTGACAGCCAGCTGTTGAGCATATCGGAAATGCCGCCGGTGAACTGGAGGACATAAGCCTCTACCTCGGGGTAGTTTCTGAGGGTCTGCGATACCCAGTCGCTTATCTGCGTAACGTATGTCGGCATATTGTTTACGAGCATAGTGATAGTGTCGATAAGCTGAGGGAGAAGTACCCAGATTATACCTGTGAGTATAAGCAGGGCAAGAATCATAGTTATAGCCACGCTCATAACTCTTGCGACCTTGCGGACGGGGAAGGTCTTGGGCGGCGGTTCTTCGCCGGGGTGTTCACGCTCGAATTTTTCACGCTTTTTGTCCTGTATTGTATAGAACAATCTGCGCAGGCACGGCTTTTCGATGAAAGTCGCTATCGGGCAGAGAATATATGCTATAACAAAGCCGCATAGGACGGGTGTCAGTATAGACAGGAACGAGAAGATGTTGTCGAGTATTTCTTTAATCTGTGACAGACCGAGGAAGAACACGATAGCTGCGGCGATAACGAGGAATGCGGTCACTCCCCAGTAGAGATATTTTTTATCCCATTTGAAGTTCATTACATCACACCTTTATATTGATATGGAAGTTACTGCTTTTATTATAGAATTATCGGCGGAAGTTGTCAAGGGTATGCAGGGAGGAAATGAATGTTGGATGGGGAATAATGAGAAATTGAGGGGTGAGGGGCGAAGGGATGGATGTGCTTTTGAGAGGGTTGGTGCGGATGCAAAACAACAGAGCGTTCATTTAAAGGCAAGGGTGATAGTACAAGGCAATGGGATTGTTGTCCTTTTACAATGGTTGTGGGGATGGAGAGGTTCGATGCAACGGGAGGGGCAAGCAAGGCAAGGACGCCTGAAATGAACGCCCAAAGGCTTTGCAAGGACGCAAAGCCAACAGAGCGTTCATAAAGAGGCAAGGATGCCTTAGCGTGTGTGCCCAAGGGCTTTAAGCACGGATGCTTACAAGTGGTCGCAAAAAGTCGGTGCAGGACGCACCGACCGCAAACGACCACGATTGCAATGGACGCAAAGCCAACTAAGCACACACAGACGCTCAACCTACGAAAAGCGAGAGGGATAGTGCGGAAAATCTCATTGATGGTGCAGATGGGAAGCAATCCCCACCATAGTTGCTCGGCTTGACCGAGCAACAGAACCTCACCCTTTTTCGAGTGGAGGCAAGGGTGATAGTACAAGGCAATGGGATTGTTGTCCTTTTACAATGGTTGTGGGAATGGAAAGTCTGGTGGGCGATCCCTCAGTCTTGCGACAGATAGGGCTGAGCGAATATTAACGTTGATGAAATCGCAGAATGTTGCAATTTATAATAAGAAATAGCCTTGTCGCAATCCAGCTCCCTTTGGCAAGGGAGCCAAGAATGTGGTGCTAAGCGTGGGATAGTGCGGGTTCGGGAGGGTTGGTGAGAGGCGAGGGATAGTGTGGAAAATCTCATTGATGGTGCAGATGGGAAGCAATCCCCACCATAGTTGCTCGGCTTGACCGAGCAACAGAACCTCACCCTTTTTCGAGGGGAGGCAAGGGTGGTGCGAGGCGAGGGATAGTGCGGATGCGAAACAGGCAGAGCGTTTATACGGCGAGTGTGGTAGTGCTTTTCGAGGGATAGTGCGGATGTGAAAGAAACGACAAAAATCCCCCGCAGAAAACTGCGGGGGATAAATTGCTTATTTATTGCTTAAAGCCGAAATTACTTTCTCTTCTTAGCAACGATAACAGCGCCTGTAGCGAGAACTGCGATGCCTGCTACTACTGCAACGCTCTCAACACCTGTGTTTGTGTTGGGCTTTGTAGAATCGCCTGTTGTTGCGGGAGCTTCTGTTGCAGGAGCCTGAGAGTCATCGGGAGCCTTTGTATCATCGGGAGCCTGTGTATCATCGGGAGTTGTATCAGAAGCGCCGCCGATTGTGGGAACACCCTTTTCATCGAATGAAACGAGAACGTTACCGCTTGCATCCTTAACTTCACACTTTATAACTGTTACTGCTGCGATACCGCTGCTCCATTCCTGAAGACCAACCTGCATGCAACCCATATCTTCGATAGAAGAAACGTCGCCTGCTGCGATGGGGTTAACAAGCTGATCGTTTGTGACAGCATATGTGTAATCACCGACTTTTTCTGTCTTAGCGGGCTTTGTATCATCTAATGTAGAGCCTTCGCCTACAGGACCGAGTAACTCTTCGTCAAGAACGCCCCAGAATTCGCAACCGGGCCAGTTATACTTATCGTAGAGTGCTGCCTTTGCAGCGTCAGGATCGTTCTGAACGCCAAGCTTTTCACCGTTGCATGAGAATACAACAGAACCGCCGATCGTACCGTCCCACAGTTCCTTATCTTCTTCATTTACCTGGAAAGTAAATGTAAGAGCAGCGATCTTTGAGTAGTCGATGTCGAGCTTAGTTGCGGGCTTGCCCTCAGCTTCATTACCCTTGTTATAGAGCTGAATGAGCCATGCGCCTGTACCTGTGCTTAATGCTGCTTCTGTGCCTTCAATCTTTGTGAGGCACTGAGCACTTGCTGCTACGGCTAATGTGCTTGCTGCGAGAGCAGAAGCTACACCGCCAGCCATGATTTTTCTTAACTTCATTGGAAAAATCCTCCTATAAAACTTATTTTCGTTTTGTTACACACTTATGTAACTTTACACACCTATTTTAACATTTCACTTTTTTAATGTCAATGTGCATTATGCCTAAAATGTATGTGAAAATTTATTGAAACTCACGGCATTACACAGCATTAAGGGCGTAATTTAAGTAAATTTGAGATTAACAGTAAATTATGTTGTGTTTTTGTTATAAAAAGGGTGGGGGGAGGGTGCTGTAATTTCAGTTTTGTAATTTCAGCTTATAGGATAGGAAAAGCCTGTTTTTGAAATTAACTTCTGATTTATTATCCCTATCCCCTTTAGGACACTCTGATGGCTTTGCGTCTCTGCGATCGTGGTCGTTTGTTGTCGGTGCGTCCTGCACCGACTTTGTTCGACCACTTGTAAGCATCCATGCTTAAAGCTTGGTGTGTCCTTATTTCGGCATCCTTGCCGAAAACCCCTTCCCCGTGGTGAAGGGCTGTGTATGCTTAGTTGGCTCTGCATCGTGCAGAGCCTTTGGGCATACACGCCCGGCGTCCGTGCCGGGCTGAGTGTGGGGCTACCGCCCCTAGTCCAAGCAAGGATGCTTGCAGTCAGCCACACAAAGCCACTATGCAAGGACGCATAATGACAGCAGCACAAAGCCGTTGCACGATGCAACGGCACAAATGGCTGTCAATGCACAGATGCAGTGGCACAAATGGCTGACGACCTGTACGGGGGCTGGTAGATTATAATATCAAGTGCAACACAAAAAATATGGACATCATACTCACTTTCGTGTAAAATGTAATTACCACAAAACAA
>OAVB01000540.1_pt1 | contig 30149 bp, 26 predicted proteins | sample 1516871 | NCBI WGS metagenome assembly OAVB01 (sample SAMEA2580069, study PRJEB22360) | human gut metagenome | biome: human gut; feature: human-associated habitat; material: faeces | place: Denmark | collected 2008/2010 | reverse complement strand
CAGAGCATCTGCCTTACAAGCAGAGGGTCGGCGGTTCGAATCCGTCAACGCCCACAGAAAATAGAGTCTGTTAATCTAATGATTAACAGACTTTTTTATTTATCCTCAACCGCACATTCACGCTTACTTCTGCTTTCGAGACAGAGGAACAGCTATCAGACGATCTAACGAGAATTTTCCGGGTCCCGTTATATACATCAGGATAAAAACCACCAAATAAATGAATGCTAACTCTTTCAAAGAAAATGGGTCATTCCCATGGATGACGAAAAAAGCCATTCCCATGGTAAAAATCATGGGGATCATCGCAAGCCGATAAAGGGCCCCGAATATAAAACCGATGGAACAAGCAAGCTCCCCAAATATCGCAAGGCCCAAAGATATTGAATGCCCTACACCTAACGGATCAGGAAATGAGGCCGACATACTATCGAAATTTGTCCACTTTTGCATCCCATGAGATAATAGTAATCCACCGAAAAGCAAACGAAGCGCCAACAATAGTAATGAAATAGCCGTTCCATCCGGCTTCATTGGAAAAAGAAATTTGTAAATTACTGACATACTCTTCTGTTTTTAATCTTATCATTCTGTCTTTTTGATTATAAAACAAAATCAAGTTAGGGTTAGTTCAGTAAATATCCGTTTATAATCGGGGCTAAACTAAAAAAGCCCCCTTGATTTTTCAATCAAAGAGACTTCCTTTCCTTCGTGACCCGGGTGGGACTCAAACCCACGACCTTCAGAACCGGAATCTGACGCTCTATTCACTAAGCTACCTTGTTATCAACACTTTAATTATCTCTATATAAGTTCAGAGGTCAACTATAGGTCAACATTGAACTATGATGCAAATTTACTAAATATTCCATTCATAACGAAATCAACCAATGTAAATTAGACTGTACAAGTAGAGATTAATATGTAGGATACTCTAATTCACACACTATGAAATGAGCTTATTATAAGTCCATAACGCAGCCACAGCGATGCCTAATAGTAGATGATAAACAAGAATTGGCAAGAGTAAACTTCCCCATCCCAAACCACATATCAATCCTACCACAACTATAATGATATATAGGAGTAGCATTGTAGCTGCTAACATAATACCTTGGCTTCCAGCTACGACATAATGAAACGGAGCATTAGGGGTCAGAGAATCTGTCTTGAGTGAATTGTTAGGTAATTCAGATCGTGTCATATGTAAATAGCATTAATTCGTAAGAAGTATCTTCAAGTCTGGTTGTGAAATCTTGCATAGTGTATTAATCTTTGGTCTGTATTACTGTAATAGTGAAGATGAGAGTATAAGAAACTGCATAAGAGTTCTCTCAAACACCATTCTTTAAAGAGGTATGAAATCCATTCATCCCATATATGAACTAATATTTAGTAATTCTGTACCTCATGCCATTTAACCATTAACAGCCCACTTCACACCGGTTGGTTCAATTCTATGTCTTCAATCTAATCCTCTGTCAGACAGTCTAATTTAGCTTAATATCGTATGATATTTAGTTTGGTGGACTACTTTGGATTGACTAAATTTGTAGTAATTAATAAGTTAGTCAATTAGTATATCTGATTAACTCTTAACCTAAGATGTTTGTGTGAGATTAATTAGGAAAGGCGGCAAAGAGTAATCAATGCCGCCTTTGCTATTTTGTATCTACCTTATCTACTATTCTACCCGCTGGTAGGAATAAGGTTTACCACGAGGAGTAACCCCATCATCATCTAAATCTTGAATGGATAAGGTTTCAGAATTTAATAAGAGTATCTCACCAATCGTCCATTCGTCTTCGTCACTGAACATCTGTTATAAGAGCTATCCCTAAATGCTGTCTCACCAAATATAATAGTTATTATTTACGTTTAAAGGTCATTATATCGCTATGTCCGTTATCATTAAGAATAAGAGTATCCTCCGTGATCTTAACCACAGTATAGATAACGTTCTCATCGCCATAATCGGTATGGTAGTAAGTGGCAAACATATATCTATTTAGAAAGTATTCAAATGTACCACTTATAATGTATTCGCCATATTGTTCAACATATGTACCATCACTTTTAAAAGTAAATAAACTACCTTGTTCTTCTCCAGTTCCTTCCCATGTTCCTATCATTAACTCTAAAGTGTTATCAATTGATGATGGAATATCTTTCTCGTCATCACTACACGCTGTAAAGGTTACAGCTAACATGACCATTAATAAGGTCATTCTAATCAATCTTAATGTCTCCATATAATATTTATTTGAGTTTAATTATTCTAATGTGTCTATTTTGAGAATTGTATATGGGCTAGCCACCAGTTCCCAATTACTGTCACAAGTTGGCATCTGCCTAATATAGTCTAAAGCATAATCACCTACTAAATTAAAGGCATTATTGCTGGTGTTCTTAGATTTACCTGTCCAACTTTTGTCAAACTTACCAGTGCTTGACATTGTACCAGTGCTATCATTGAATGTACCATCACCTTTCATGGTAACAGTACCGTTCTCTATGCCTTTGATGAATTGGTTAGCAGCTTCTCTAAATGCAATTTCTTTGTCACCACTTAGTCTGGCATTCTGAATATAAGTAGGAATATTCCTATAAAGTCCAGCGACAAGTACCTTTTTATTATAAAGAGCTACACTCTCCCATTCAAAGGTTTCAATGTAATTATATTCACTTATCTTCCCATTAGTGAAGTCCAGTAGAAATAATTTACCTATTCCATCGTGTTCACAGAACATATAATTTGCTCCTGCACCTGCATCTTTATAATTAGTTATTTCATATTCTACTCCTTTAAAGGAAATTGAACCCGTTTGGTCGTTGAATTTAAAAACTCCCACATTAGTTGTAAATGTGTAAACATTGGCATGTAACATGGTAGATATGATGACCATGAGACATAATGATAAAACTTTCTTCATATGTATTTCATTTATTTAAATAATAGCATACAATTCTCTCCTAAGACTGCCAGATATGAGAACTCTGATATATTAAGCAAAGCATCTTTATCTTCTTTAGATGTAGCTTGTGTAATGGCCTGTGCAATAGATATTAGTTCTATCTCATCTAAGCTGTTCCATTTATCACCTTGCTTTATGGCTATTAATCCTAATGTTGTAATTCCATTGGATAAATCTTTAACCATCAACTTTGTTTCAATGCTAAAACTTTCTCCCTCCATTTGAACACATAAGGCTTTCGTTGTTACAATCTTACTGCTATTTACTTTAATATTAGGTACCGCTTGGACTCTATGTTTAAATGTGTTAGAGTTAGATTTAGGTATATAAATATTGGGTCTTGGTACAGCTTTATAGGTAACAAAAGATACTTGAGAATAGGATACCACAGACAGTAAGCAACTAATAATGGTAATTAATATTTTCTTCATAATATTATAATTATGCCCACCTGTTCCCCTTGGTAAGCTATTAAATATTAAGAACGTGAGGAACTACAACATTTAACTGTTGCCACGCCTGTTTAACTTTAACTAATTACTGATTCTTGAATGAATATAAGTCTTCCCTCACTATTTGCAAGAAGGAGTATAGATCATTATCTCTACCTTGAATTGGTATGATAACACTCATCGCTGCATCTGGCATCTTATCACCTTTACTTGATAAGGTCTGTAACCTATTTTCTACTTCAAGGCATAATCCTGCTTTGTCTGGCTTAGGACACCTTTGCAATTTCACCATTAACTTCATAATGGCTCTACAATCACAGAGTAAGGAAATTCTGTCTACTAGTGTGAATAACCCCATAAGATTAAATTTAAAGCTGCTTACCTGTTCCCTTCAGTAAGCTATTAAACACAAAGAAGGCGTGGAAACTACTGGATATTACTATCATGGGGCACTCTTGTTTCCAAGAGTTTCTGGACTGCCTAACACAAGTAATAAACAATAGCCCACGCCAGACTGTTATATAATCCACTGTGAAGTAGGTATATAGCACCGACGTGAGCGTTCTTGCCTATTATCCTTGTGTTATAGAATTGTCCAGATTCCATGATAGGATAATATATCAAACGCTCTTCGTAAATTTATGTCCTCCCTTAACGTCCTAACACTATAGGCATAAGAGATTGGGACAAAGTTACTAAATCGTTTGAATTGGCAAGAACTATTGTTCATTAAAAATCAGAGATAAGCCTAAAGTCATATATCTGGGACAGGTATGAAATCTTACTCTCCCCATATAAGAGTCAAATTCTCAACTTCCATACCCGCCTTGAATTTTCATCATCATGTCAACATATTGTTGGTGATTTACAATGGGCTATCTTCGACATAAGTTTTAAGACTTTAGATGTATATGGATTCTTGGAATTGGTGTAATTGACTATATAGTATAGGGCTGAAATGCCAAACTGTGAAGAATTGATTTTAGATGCTTCTCAACTTAATATTTTAGATGTACCATATATATAAGGTGTAGATGCTTACTTCTCCGTTTGAAATTTAGGGTAGAACAAACTTAGATTGGGGTATATAAAGCTAACCTTACTTTAAATTTGTCCTGCCTTTCAAAGTGATTTCACGACATTAACCCTACTCTGACAAGTAACCTCTTAACTTGGGTTATCTGGAATTGGCAACCCTTAGATGTTACGAAGCCTTGCTCATTCAACAAGTCAGTCATTTCAGAGAGTGACTTACCCTGCATTGACAGTGACCGTAGCAATGCGATTGCCCTCATATTATTGGGATTGTTTTCAGCTTTAGCCTTATTGGTACGGGAGCTATTGTAGATAGCTTGCTCAAACTTGTTCATCAAGTTATCAGACTTTCCTAACTTGATTCCTCTTGCTTTCTTAGCCTGTAATGATTGCTTGGTTCTCTGACTAATTAACCCCGCTTCGTATTCTGCAATGCTGCTTATGATATGCAAGATTAACCTATTAGCTTGTGGAAAGTCGCAGAAGATAATCTCAACATCTGATTCCAGAAGTTTAGATGTAAATGCTACGTTCCTTGACAACCTATCCAGTTTAGCGACAATCAGAACAGAGTTAGTCTTCCTGCACATTGCCAAAGCTGCGAGAAGTTGAGGTCTGTTAGACTTCTTGCCGCTCTCCGTTTCAATGTATTCAGCAAGTATGGGTTTATTCTTTACATGGTTATGTATGATTTCTCTTTGGGCTTCCACACCTAAACCTGATAGCTGTTGCTTCATGGTGGATTGCCTTAAATATGCTATGTATGTCTTCATGATTTACATTTATTAATAGTGGGTTACAAACGCTGAATGTTCGTTCAGCTTATGTAAGTTGGACACCCAAATGAGGATGCCCAACTGAATTAGAACGGTCTATCTCCATATTGGTATGATAAGATGGAATGATAAACCCTGTCATAGAATGAAAATCCAGCACAGGCATGGAAGTAACTTTCATGTATCGCTGCATATTCACCATTTAGTCTGCTGGTTCTATCCAATAAACTGTCAAACTTATGCAGCCAGTATTTCAATGCTTGCAACCGCTTGATGTATTGGAGATTGTTCTCACAGGTGGATAGCTTTTCCTGTAATGATATAATGTGATTAATCGCATTATCAATGTCTTTGGTATTCATAAGATGTAATCTTTAAATAGTTAGTAGATATAAAGAAAGGACACCTAACTTAATAGATGCCCTTTCAATTAGTAAATTGTATGTAGTGGTACTACTTCTTGGAGTAATGGTGTCTCATTGAGAAGATGGAGACCTCTATCATATCGTCATGTACAGAGTAAATGAGACGGTGCTCTGAATTAATCCGTCTTGACCATTTACCTGCCAACTCATATTTAAGAGGTTCAGGTTTTCCAATCCCAGCATAAGGGTGTTCAGCTATATCATTCAATAAAGCTTTAATTTTATCTATGATAGCTGTATTGCCACTTCGTAAGAAGTATTGATAATCCTTACGTGCTTGGTCTGACAATATTATTCTGTACATGCTACCCGATTTAAGAAATCATCAATGCTTTCTCCTTCATTCTGGGCGATGGCATTACCATTCTTAATATCTTCCTCTCCTTTACGAATAGCGCCCATTGTGTCAGGTGACGACATGATATATTCTGTCTCCTTTAATGAATTGTATTCATCAAGGGAAATCATCACTACTCCGCTTCCCTTACCACGGTTGACGATTACAGTTTCACAATCATCAATTACAGAGTCAATATAACCTTTAAGATTTGCTCTTAAATCAGTATAATTAGCTGTTCTCATAAGTCCTCCTTTTATTTACTGCAAATATATGTACTTATTTACGTACTTGCAAGTTTAATTAGTTAATTATTAGACAAAAGGAAGGACACCTAAGTAAATAGATGCCCCTTCCTCTCTCAATCAATAAACCATCTATAAGCATCATCACCTTGCAGTGCTGATGTTATGCCTTGTGCAATATCAGTAGCGTTTAACGCTCTGTCCAAATAAGTATCAATATAGCTTGATTTGTTACTTCCTGTAAGTAAGTTGTAGAACCGCCACATCGATAATTCCCTGCCATATCCGTAGAAATTTTCATCATTCACATAAGCCCTTGCCACTTGGTTAATCTGACTATCCGTCATTAACATGGGTGGAAGTTTACGCTGGTTGATAGAAGGTAGACTTTGATATAATCGCATTTTACCCAATATCTGTGCGAATTGGTGCTGTGTAAGTGAATGATTACCAAATTCACGCATGAGTTGAAGGTGGCGACTTGGGTTGTACTGCTGGAACAACTCTAACGCTTCTTTGAATAGCTGGGTCGTATCACTAACCCTAATATCGTTCTTCAATCCGTCTGTGAACAGACAGAGGTTACAGCAAACAAGGTTCTTGAATCCAATTCCAATGCTGAACCTTTCCACTGTCTTACGTGAATATAGGTTCTCTCTGTTGAAGGCCCGCACACCTGTAACAGTAAGATTGAGCTTATTCCCTTCAACGATCTGCTGAATGGATGGAACTTCATAAGCGAATGCGCAACGCTCGTAGTAGATCGTACGATCACTATCCTGTAATTGGCTTGCTGGCTTATGAATGGCAGATGGTACTCTACCTTTAATAATATGGGACACACGAATGTCTGGTTGTTCAATCCGTTCACCGCTAAAGAAATTCTGGACTGCTTCACCTACTGTCTCAATGAATGCAGCGTGTGAAACAGTAAGCTCGTTATCCTTGCTGAAGACTGGAACAATGCAATCGTTCTTTAGGTGATTGATGGTTGCTTCCTGCGTGTTACTCTCAATGAAGTGTAGGACATTCTTGTGCTTGGGCACTAGCAAAGTAGCTTCCTCCGCTGCTGATTGTAAACTCTGAAACCTTCTCTCTCTTGCCTCAAACGGCATGATCTGTAATGTACTCATAATGTAATTGAATTAAGTGATTATTGATTGATTGGCAAGTATGTGAATGAAGTCCTAAATGAAACGGATCGCTCAGTTTACAATTTAGGACTTCATTACTACTTGCTAAATGACTATAAGTGTTATATCATTAGGATATTTTACATATAGGGCTATTTAGTGTTACCTTTTACAGATTCGCTCAGTTGGAGATTGGGGAGTTGGTTGGTGAGTATAATTTTATTTGTGATTGATGGTGTACCCCCATGCCTGTCTGAATTTTGATTTTCCTTCTGGCAAGCATGGGGGGAGTAAATGAGGGGTGGGATCAACCGGGGAGAACATTAGGTATTATATGTTCCTCACAGTCCTTCCGTTTAAACAACTCCTCTTTAAACCGAACAAACTTGACCTTGGCCTCACCCTCCCGGTTACTACGCCTCGGATCGAAATATTCCTTGATGAGAGCTTCGGACAACTTGCACATTGCATCTTTCTTGCCGTCTCCATATCGGGAGTAGGTTATTCCGTAACAGTCCAACAGGTATCCAATCCTGTCAAGCACATTCTTTACGGGAATATATAAATCGTTACCTGTTTCTGACTCGAACTCTCTGATCATATCATGAAGAAACTCCGGGCTGAATCTTCGTTGTAGGGCTTCTTCCTCCTCGGTCTGTTTCAATAGTTTCTTGATCGCAGTCTTACCGTACTGTTGTTGTTCGATAACCTCCTTCCCTAACTTGAAGAAGGCGTTGATAAGCCATTCTTCCTCCACGCATTGTGCCCGGACGAACCGTATCGCCTCGGCATTGTCTTTTGTCGCTTCTAATGTGGATACAATAAGCTGGTATTTATCCTTCGCTTTAGCGGCTTTAATTCTGTAAATGTCATCTTCACCGACCGCTTCATCTTCGGGTTGGAAGTCCACATTGAAATATCCTGTATCTTCGTATGCCTGTCTAAGTGCATTGGGTGAGAGATAATATCCTTTCACCTGCTCGTCAAGTAATAGTTGCTCTATGGAGAACCTGTCAAATCCGTTCCGCTCGGAATTTAAGACCTCATTCAGCCGTAGCCGTTTTAATTCCTTATCATAATATGTGGGATCATCAGCTTTTATCCCTTCCTGCTGAATGGCTCGGTAACATTTGATTCTCGCCTCGATGTCTTTATATATTTCTTCTTCGGGTTTAACTTCAAGCTCGTTAGGAATTGAAGCTATAACCGTAAGAGAGTTATATCTCTTCCCGTTGGGGAACACATGCCTAAATCTGCCTTGACACTGGATGGCTTCGGTGAACGGATTGATTAGGGTGTGCTTCACATGATCGTAGTTCGACAGTATCAGCACATCGCAAAGTTCTTTCAGATTGATGTCTATTGACGGGAAGAACCTCGATGTAAACAGATTCACCCTTCTTAGAGGAAGTTCCAGCTTATCCGTACTATGTTCCAAGAAGCGGCTCTTTAGCTTGTCGGCACTGTCCTTTGAGCAGAAGACCTTGTAGTCGTCCTCTTTTATTATTCCGTCATGCAGCAATGATTCCACGATGCTACAGATTCCCTCTGTTGTCTTATAGAAGATGCACACATGGGGAGAACCGTTATCCAACAGCCTTTTTACTTCCTGCTTCACCCGACTGTAAAAGCTACGGGTTGTTATCAAAGTCATATCCTCCCGATAGTCATAGTCGGGCTTAATTTCTACCCACTTGAATTGGTGACGCAAGAACAGTGTTAAGGTGTACTTGCTCGGCTTTAACGGAGTGGCAGACACGACAGCCTTTCCCTCGAATTTGAAGAACTCCTTCATTGGGGCGGATATGCTTCTACGATAGCCTGTATCTTCTGTCAAGTGCTCGGATTCATCGAACAGGCAGAAGAACTCCTTATAAATATTCAAGCCCAAGTCCTTTGCCACCTTCAAGACTTTGCTCTGAAACCCTTCGGGGGTGGTTATGATCTTTTTGTACTTGATGTTGGGGTTCTTGAGGTAAGCGATCAGTTTCTTGACGGTCACTTCTTTGAACACCCCTTGAGCTTCATTAAAGGTCAGTACCTTGTTCTCCACCGAAGATTTGAACGGCTCAATCACGATAGAGTTTCTTGGACTTAACTTCGCGTTCAATTCCATGTAAGTAGCTCCCGTACCTGTCATTACCTTATTAATAATGGCATTGCTCGGCAGCATGGGGTAGCCTTGTCTTTTTAAGGCTTCTGACAGGTATTCGCCTTTGGAAATGTTCAGTTCGACAACCTCCAACCCTTTAAATCCATTCTGTTCACTCATGGCAAGACGGGATTAATGGGTAAGAAACTTGAGTAAAATCGCTTATATATGGTCGGTACGGATTTCGTACCTCTCCCGGAATTGGGGATGCAGACGCATATATTGTTATTAACTCTGCGAGCCGGATTACTCTTACCTTGCTGGTAAGTCCCGATAGGTAGCTCATGCCAATTGTCCGGGAAAACAGAAACTTCTTGTTCATTTAATCGAAGTTTGAATGTTTAACAATTGGATTGAAGACAAAAAAAGCTCCTGCGACTAAGTTATAGTTACAAATAGACACATTACATCCATGTATAAAGATGCAAGAGTAATATGTCTAACGTAAGTGCGGGAAGTATATCCCGGTAACTTAGTTGCAGAAGCCGCTACCTATGGTAGAATTATTGCTGTTAGGCTTCTTGTAGAAGGCCATCTTTCTTGGTATCGTTTTTGATACTGCACTGTCACGTAGGCCATGTGATGAACAGGAGATTATTCCTTGTTCTTAATCCTTTTCCCTTACCTCGTTTGTAAGATTGGGGCAAATGTATGAAGAATTTCGAGATAAGCAAGCTAATCCATGATAATTTAGAGCTAATTCCTCATCGCCTCGTCCATCTGTTCATTGTCGAAGCTATCCAGATAGATTTGAGTTACGCTTTCTGAACTATGCCCCATCAACTCACGAATGATTGAGGTAGGCACACCAGCCCTTTTCATTACGGTTGCTTAACTGTGGCGTGCGACATAGGTCGTAAGGTCAATTGGAATATCCAATGCCTTGCCAATCTCTTTCAAGCGTTCGTTCACCTTGGAGATTACCTTATGTACCCTGTTCGCTCTTTGCAATTCAGTCTTGTGAAAATTAGATAGAATAGGGAACAGGTAAGTATTGTCTTTGATACTGTATTTCTCGATCAGATCCACGGCCTGCGGTTGCAAGGGAGCTTTGATTAACTTACCGGTCTTATGTCTGGTGTAAATCAATCTGCCATCAACAATATTCTTCTTGCAACGAAAGCAATGTATTCTAATTTATCTTCTGTTAATTCCATTAATATAAACGTTAGGACAACAAAGATAGACAAGTTATCCCCACCTACATTACTGCAAGTGGGGATTTACCTTATCCATCAACCCAAAACATATTCTATCACTTTCAAATTAGCTTTATTTTCATTTACGAAGTCACGCTCGATGTAGATATCTGTAACCTTCATGCTTTCATCAAGATGATTCAACGCTGCATGCACAGTATATTTATCTATGCCTACCTTATTCAGGGCTATAGTAGCCCAAGAGTGACGGGCCGCATAAAATTCCAAATCTTCAACACCTAATTCCTTCCCCAATTCCTTCAACCCACAATTGATGGCTTTATTAAAAGTTGATTCATCCGCATAGTTTAAATAAAAATTGAATAGTCGTTTGCCAGTACAATCACTATATTTATTTACTATAGATCTAATAATTATAGGAATATCAACCATCATCTTAGCATCATCATCTCTACGTGCCTTTGTCTTCGTTCTATTGTAAACTATTGTATCTTCAATCCTTGTAGCAGCATTAAATAAGTCCACGGAATTCATTCCTATTAAACAAAATGAAAGCATAAAACAATCTTTCGCTAAATTATAACGGCAAATCGCCTCATTACCTTTAACCGTGTACCTATAGGGCAATTCCCATATCTTCTTTAATAAAACAGGGGTAATAGCTCTCTTACGTGTAACTTCTTGCTTTGGTACTTTAAAATTTTCAAAAGGAGAATTAGGTATGAGGATGATATTCCTGTCATAATCATTATAAAACCTCTTAGCCTCATTAAACAAATGCCTAACACTACTTATATAAAGAGAAGCTGATCTGTTAGAAGGTATTCGTTTACCAGAACAACGTAATACCTCGATTCTAGCCTCCCTCTCTTTATTTAAAAATTTAATGAATCCATTTAAGAAGGTTACAGTAATATCATTCACATTCAGATGTTCTTTATTGACATAACGAATTAGGGCATTCACAGCACTTTTGTAGTTCTTTACTCCTTTAACTTCTGTATTTGCAATCCACTCTCTAGCAAACTGAATAAAATCTACACTCCTATTCCTCTCACGTTCCTCGTCTAAACAATTAATAATTTCATCTAAAGTGTAACACTTCGATTCTATTTGAAAGTGAGCACACTTGTCCTGATAATAACGAACCAGATCATCAATCTCCCTTTTGATGGGAGTACCATCTTTAAAGGATAAGGACTTAGTAAGATCTTTAGCTGTTACGAACAGACTTGAAGACAGCCTTCTAACCTTTCTCTCATAAGTAAAACGAATCTTCACATTGTAACTTCCGTCATTTCTCTGTTTGTCCCTTTGGACTTCTGCCTTGATTGTCAACATTTTAATTCTACAATTTAGGGGTCAACAATAGGTCAACAACTAAGCTATATTAGTAGAATCTGCACAGAATTGGAGCCTTATCAAAGAGTCATAAAAAGAAAAAATCCTCAGTAATCAATTGATTACCAAGGATTTTTTGTGACCCGGGTGGGACTCAAACCCACGACCTTCAGAACCGGAATCTGACGCTCTATTCAACTAAGCTACCGAGCCAAAGACTGCGCAAAAGTACATATAATATCTTAGTTTAGCAAATACAGGAAAGAAATATTTTATTTTTGATATTTTGCATATAAGTATTCTGCTTATTCTGCCATTTTGCAAATAAAAGCGATCACATTCTTGTTATTTTGCCATTAATCATTATCTTTGCCGCACATATTTCACAAACACAAAGTACAACAAGTATATGAGCTATCTTATTAAACCCGCAGGGTATAAAGCCTTACTTAACTTATCCCAGACTGAAATGGGAATCAAGAAGATCAAGGACTTTTTCCAGCAAAACCTCTCATCCGAGCTACGCCTAAGACGCGTAACCGCACCTTTATTCGTACTTAAGGGCATGGGTATCAATGATGATCTTAACGGGACCGAGCGAGCCGTCACTTTTCCTATCAAGGATTTAAACGACTCTAAAGCAGAGATCGTACACTCACTCGCCAAATGGAAACGACTGACACTCGCCGATTATCACATTGAAGAAGGTTACGGTATTTACACCGACATGAACGCCATCCGCTCAGACGAGGAGCTAGGCAATTTACACTCTTTATACGTGGACCAATGGGACTGGGAACGTGTAATGAGCGAAAGCGAACGTAATATCGATTTCCTCAAGGAAATCGTCCGTCGCATATATGCCGCTATGGTCCGTACCGAATATTTAGTTTACGAGATGTTTCCTCAAATCCGCCCGACGCTCCCCCAACAGATTCATTTCATCCATTCCGAGGATTTGTTACAAAAATATCCTACCTTTACACCGAAAGAGCGGGAAGACGCTATCACCAAGGAATACGGGGCCGTATTCATTATCGGTATCGGATGCTCGCTAAGCAATGGAGAGAAGCATGACGGACGTGCTCCGGACTACGATGATTGGTCTACGATCGCCGAGAACGGACAAACCGGATTGAACGGGGATTTATTGGTTTGGGATGATGTACTAAACCGTTCTATGGAACTATCCTCTATGGGTATCCGCGTCAATAAGGAAGCCTTGCTACGTCAGTTGGATATTTGCAAAGCCGGGGAGAAAAAGGAACTCTATTTCCACAAACGCCTCTTGAGCGGTGAACTTCCGCAAAGTATCGGCGGCGGTATCGGACAAAGCCGGTTGTGTATGTTCTATCTTCGTAAGGCCCATATCGGAGAGATACAGGCAAGTATCTGGCCGGAGGAGATGCGCAAGGAAGCACGTGCGGCTGGAATGATGCTTATTTAGTTAACAGCCAACTATTATATTATGGATGTAAAGATTGAAGAAAGCTGGAAAAAACGGTTAGCCGACGAGTTTGAAAAAGATTATTTCAAGCAATTGACCGATTTCGTTAAACAAGAATACCGCCAAGGTACTGTTTATCCTCCCGGTCCTTATATGTTCAACGCTTTTGAGCACTGCCCGTTCGATAAAGTGAAGGTCGTTATCCTCGGCCAAGATCCTTATCACGAGCCGGGACAGGCGCACGGACTTTGTTTCTCCGTGCAGGATGGGGTACCTTTCCCCCCTTCCCTCATCAATATATTCAAAGAAATACAAGATGATTTAGGGCATCCGGTTCCAACAACCGGCAATTTGATTCGTTGGGCAGATCAAGGCGTATTACTGCTAAACGCCACTCTCACAGTACGAGCGCATCAAGCCGGTTCCCATCAAAATAGAGGTTGGGAGACCTTTACTGATGCTGTTATTCATCGTCTGGCGGCTGAAAGAAGCCATATCGTTTACATATTATGGGGTTCCTACGCACAAAGGAAAGGTGCTTTCATCGATTCATCCCGTAATCTGGTTCTTAAATCAGCTCATCCGTCCCCACTTTCCGCTTACCGGGGATTCTTCGGAAACAAGCATTTCAGCAAAGCCAATGATTATTTAATCGCAACTGGGCAAACCCCCATCAAATGGGGCGAGAATTAAAAATTGAGAATTGAGAATTATTGGATTGTGTAACTTTAATTTTCAATTCTCAATTCTCAATTTTCAATTATTAATACCACTGCTGTCCATCCCTATAATTACTTCTCTTATCATACTTCAAATCTTTCAATAAAGCAGAGCTTACAGCGATACTGAATGTATAGGATTTATAAGGACCGACCGGAACGAAACTAGCCGTCATTTGCCAACAGTGCAAGTTACGAGTTACGTTACAAGTCATATAAGAAATCTTCTTAGCGTCAAAATCATAAGTAGCGTTAAAGTTAAAACGCCAGTTCTTTGTCGGCTGGATATTTCCGTTAAAGCTCAAAGAGTGAGTCAAGGCGTAATCATACTCCAGTTTAGAACGATTAAAATCACCATACCGCAAGCTCAAACCATAACTAAACGAGAGGCTCCAAGGAATCTTGGAAATTAAATAGCCATCGGCATCTGTCTCACCGGTCTCTTTCTTTTTGCCCAACAGACGGCCACCACTTTCCTTATTCTCGCCCTCTCCTTCTCCATCCGGGTTCAATCCATCCGGATCTGCATTCGGATCCGTGGAAGCCGATTGATTCCCGGATTTATCCGATGAGCTATCACCTCCTCCAAACAACTTCTTGAACGTATCATTATTAAATGTATAAGAAAAACTGGTGCTAGTCCCTCTCAAACGGCCAATACCCTTGCCTGCTTTCCAACGGGGAATATCGACACGATGCCCATTCTCATCGTACGTATAGGTATCGAACTGACCATTCAAGTTCAACGTATAACTCTTGGATAATTTCAAACGTAAACCGACACTCAAGTCACTCCACTTAAATGAATCCGCCGCCATATTATAACTCATGCCTAACGACAGCTTATCGATCAGACTAATTTTCTTGAATCCAGTAGAGTCCTTATCCGAACGCACCTTCATCTCGATATTGTTATTTACGTCAAAACTGATATTTCCTTGTTTTCCCGTTCCCGGAACGCCATACATATTATGAGCGAACGGAGAATACGTATATTCACGATCCTCACCATTCGCGTCTTGATATACATAAGTCTCATAAAAACCAAAACGAGAAGAAGCGAAGTCCGGCTGGGCGCTTACCGTAATAGACGGCTCGAAGCGGTGACGGATCATCTCAACCTTATTACCCAAGAATGGCAACGGTTTATAAAAACCATACAAGGTAGTAGACGCAGAGATAGAAGCGTTAAAATCGTAAATACGATAAAAACCATACGTAGTGTCGCGGGCTACCAAAGCCTGTTTCTGCGTATCATATTCCTGTTCGATCTTGCTGGTGTACCAACGTTCCTTATAATTGAAAGAGGGAGAAATATTCAAGTACTTGAGCACGGAGAATGTAGCGCTTACCGGAATCGAGTGCTGCATAGCATTCTGCCAATCTTTGATCAAATTCGATTTGAATAATAAGTTTTCTTTTGTCGTTATACTATTACTAAACGTACCGGAATAACTCATGGAGATCTTCTCGTACCAACGCTCCTTCCCGACCGGATGTTTCCGCTTGAAAGGGAAGATACGACTCATCGTAACCGTCATGCTAGGCAAGGTCACGGCGATAGAAGAATCACGGGTCGTCTGGTTTATACTCATCGTACCGGAGATCGTGAACGGGTTATTCGGGAAACGTTTCGTTACGTTGATGGATGAACTCTTCGTATTCTGGTTCACATCGGCATATCCATTCGCATTCGGGTATAAACTGTTCTGATTATTACGGTCATACGAAGAGGTCGAGAAGTTTACGCTCGCCGAGAAAGACAGATAAGGATTCGCCTTAGGGTCTTGCGTATGCGTCCAGTTAACCTTGAAGTCCTTGGATAAATTATAGTCTGGCAAGCCCTTATCTCCCAATTTCGTCACCAAATAAGAAGCATTAAAACTGCCCGAGAATTTATAACGTTTGCGGTAAGCCGACTTGGCCGACAATCCCCAAGATCCCTTGGTATAAATCTCTCCCAACAAAGCCAAGTCCATATAATCGCTCAAGGCGAAATAATATCCACCGTCACGCAAGAAGAAACCTCTGGTAGACTCGTCTCCGAAAGTCGGCATAATAATACCGGATGAATATGTACTCGAGAACGGGAAGAAACAGAAAGGTAACCCGATCGGATACAACGGCACGTCCTCCAAGACCAGATAGACCGGACCCGTTACGATATTCTTTTTCGGGCGCACCTTCGCTTTCGTCATCTGGATGTAAAAGTGAGGATGCTCATGCTCGTCGCAGGTCGTATACTTACCACCCACCATGTTCAAGATATCCCCTTCCATCTTTTTCGTTCGCCCGGCGGTAACATACCCTTCGCCCTGCTGGGTAATCACGTCCGTGATATATCCTTTCTTGGTACCAAAATTATACCGCATCGTCTTCGACTCATACTGCTGATCGCCCTCCTTAAACAACGGATAGCCAAACTCCTGCCCGATAGAGTCGAGTCCAAACTTAGCGAACACGATGCTACTATCCATATTCATCTCAATCAATTCGGACTGCAGCTCGATATTCTGGTATTTGACATCGCCTTCCCCGTAAAGATATGCCCAGTTGCCAGCCGTCATCACGATAGAATCGGTCGCTTGATAACTGACCGGAGCATCTAGCCCGGTCTGCTTTTCTGGAATCGAATCTCCCGCTAACGTTGTACTATCCGTAGGAGCCACCAAGAGAGAATCAGTCTGCGCCAAGCTATCGGCAGGAGCGACAATCTCCTGCGCCTGCACGCCCAAGCCTCCCAAGAGGAAAACGAATAGAATGATTAGGACTCTATATATCAAAAACATTACTTCGTTCTTTGCAGTGTGTTACAGCGTGCAAATGTATAATAAATAAACGAGCCCTTATGCTTTTATTCCCCTAAAAAGAGTTTACACCAGTGTTCAAACTGCTCAACTGTCTCATTTCCATACTTGGATAAGCTCTGTTTTATCTTATCAGCCGGTTTCTCTTTCGTCAATTTAGTCTTGCTAAAGAATTTATCAGCGAAACAGATCAATTGTTCTTCCAATGACACGGGACGCATATCCCGATGTGGAACAGGCAGGTTCCGTTCCTCGATCATGGCAAGCGAAAGCCCCGTTCCCGTATGCCTCTCGCAAACTAAGGCGTGGCGAGGATACCCCTCTTTCCGCATTAAATCGGCTCCCAGATAGCCATGGCAGATATAATCGGCCTCCCCATGGCAATCGATATCCGGTGCGTTACACAAAAAGATCCCTATGTCATGCAACATCGCCGCTTCCTCAATAAAAGTCAGATCCAGATTCATCTCCGGATGCAAACGGGCCAATGCTAATGCCTTATCCGCCACGCTGCGGCTATGAGTCACCAAAATCCGGTAGGCATCCGAACTTTCCGGATAATATTTCTTTATTATATCAAGAGGTTTCATCCTATTTATTTTTTTGCGAGACAAAAATAAACAATCTCTCTCACATATACTACTTCTCATCACTGATACCCCTGAAACCAATTGCCCAGTTTCAAATCTTTTATATCCGCACCTGTTTCCCGTTCGCCTCTCAAATACTCAGAGAAGTAATCGACCATCCGCCAGTAATAATACTCATTATAGTCATCAAAATGATGACGTTTTCCCGGTACGATCAACATATCAAAGCGTTTGCCAGCCTTGATCAACTCGTCCACGACAACAATGGTATTCGCCGGATGCACATTATTATCGATATCGCCATGGATCAATAACAGATGGCCTTTCAAATTCCTCGCCAATTCCTGATTGGTCGGGATGCGAATATCGAACGAGATATTTCCCATATCATCCGTGATCTCCTTTACCCCATGATGTTTCTCTCCCCACCACCGGTTATAAATGTTATTGTCATGATTGCCGGCACAAGATACCGCTACCTTAAAGAAATCCGGATAAAGCAGCATAGCCGCTGTAGACATGAAACCGCCACCGGAGTGTCCGTGTATGCCGACCCGGTTGATATCCATGAATTTATATCGAGCGCACAACTGCTCAATAGCTACTTTATGATCCGCCATCGGATAATCACGCAAATTTCCATATCCATAATTATGATACCACTTGGAGCGACTGGGATGCCCTCCCCTATGTCCCATGCACACCACGACAAATCCGGCTTGCGCCAAACGATCCGTACGAGGATTCATCGGGATGTAGCGAAAGAAAGTTCCCTCCTGTTGCGGTCCGGGGTATACATAGTTAATGACCGGATATACTTTCGTGGAATCAAAATCAAAAGGCTTATACATGACACCATACAAATCGGTCACCCCGTCGGCCGCCTTTACCGAAAAAGGCTCAGGGAATTTATAACCTGCCATGAATAATTGGGAGAAGTCACTCTCCTCCAAGGTCATCAATCGGTTACCTTGGTTATCATACAATGCCGTAGCCGGGATCGTATTGACACGAGAATAGTTATCCACGATATATCGCATGGATTTATCCATAGAGACCAGGTGGAAATAATCGCCCGGAGTAATCAGCTTTAAGCCCGAACCATCCAGATTCACCCGATACAAATGCTCGTAATAAGGAGTCGTATCTCCCTTTTCCCGGGCATTCGCCTTGAAGTAAACGACTCGATTCTTACTGTCCACGTCTACGATGGCGTCCACATGCCAAGGTCCTTTGGTGATACGGTTTTTCAAATTTCCTTGCGCGTCATATAGATACAGATGCGCCCAACCATCCCGTTCGCTCCAATGGATCAATTCCTTACCATTATCGGTCATCGCTAGCGGGCGGGTTTCCATAGAGGTATTTAGACGTTCCTCAATGATCGCTTTTACCGAATCCTCCCCGATCGTATACGAACAGATATCCACCCGTTTCATATCCCGGCTGACACGGGTCAAATAGAAGGTCTGGTTATCTCCCAACCAGATCGAGTTCCGAGTGAGTCCCATACGCTCCTTATCCGGCTTGGAGGCTAGATTGATTGTTTGATCTTTAAAACAATCCACCCGGATTTCTTTCCGCTTCCCGGTATTTTCCAAATCAAAGAGATATAAATGAACGATTGGAGAACCCGCCTCTCCCGGCATCTGATATTTATAGGTCTCAAGTGTAGGACGAGGTTTGGCGATCGAGTTAATCACCCATAAATCTTGTACCGCACGTTGATCCGACAAAGTCGCAGCGAAATAACGACCATCGGGAGACCAGTTCCCCATTACATATTTCCGCTTATGGTCACATAAAGTATCGGTATTCAAGAAGGTCCGGGGCATACCAAAGCCAAAATCTTTTTCGCCATCCGTAGTCAAGGCGATCTCGGATATCGTCTTATCCTCCGGGTCCTTCACGGCCTTCTCATAATCCTCATAACTCATGACATACAGGTTCAAATCTTTCGCGAAGACGACCCGCTTTTTATCCGGCGATATATTCGCCCAACGGATTTTAGCAGGAATCTCGTTTTTCGTAATCCGAGTCAACCGGGAGGACGGATAATCATACGAGAAAAAATAGTTCCCGTTCGTACCCTTTATCGAGAAAGTAAACGTGCGATCATCTTCCTTTAAGCGTAAATCTTCGATAGGAAGTTGTTGTCCGGTAAAAGGCTCTCTCACGATCTCGCTTATCTGTGCCGCCAACTCATCCCGATCGAATAATAATCGTTTATTTCTCGAATCGGGGTCCACCAGATACCAGTTTGTCCCCTCACTCGTCTTATACTCGTACCAGAATTTGTCACTATTATTAAAATAATTGGGGGTAAGGGTATAAGAGAAAAGTAACTGTTCCGCATTCGACGGGGCGAAACGGCGTGCTTGCGTATATTCCGGCAGGACATCTTGCGCATAGGTGAAAGACGCCCACGACAAACTCAAGAAGGCTACCGCATAAAAAAGTGTTTTTACATTCATATTCTAGTATTGTCTGTTATTCGCCTCAAAAGTATAAACTTTCTGTGAAAAACATTTCGTACTTTTGCTGTTAGTATACAGTTATTATATATGTAATGAAACAGATCTTTATATTTCTAGTCATACTTTTTAGCCTGACGCCAACGGTCTATTCACAAAACGCCCCGTTAAAGCTAGGTGCCGAGCGGATGGATGTCGTCACTCGTTTACTGAAGGGCAAGCGGGTAGGATTAGTGGTCAACCAGACTTCCATTTTGGAAAAGCGGCAGATTCATTTATTAGATGCGCTAGTAGCGGAAGGCGTAGACGTTAAGAAGGTGTTCGCTCCGGAACATGGATTCCGGGGAACCGGTGATGCCGGAGAGGAGATAAAAGACAGCCGAGACTTGAAAACAGGCATCCCCATCATCTCTATTTATGGGAAAAACAAGAAACCGTCCGCCGAGCAACTGGGCGACCTCGACGTGATTGTTTTCGATATACAAGATGTAGGTGCCCGTTTCTATACCTATATCAGCACGATGCATTACGTGATGGAAGCCTGCGCCGAAAACAACAAAGAGTTTATCGTGTTGGACCGCCCGAACCCGAATGACTTCGTAGACGGGCCGATCCGCCAGAAAGGATTCGAGTCTTTCGTCGGTGTCGATCCGCTCCCGATCTTGCACGGCTTGACCGTAGGAGAATTGGCATGGATGATCAATAAGGAAGGCTGGCTGAAAAGTACGCCCGATACCTGTCGGTTAAAGATCGTAAAGATGGAGAATTGGAAACACGGAGATCCCTATTGGTTGCCGGTCAAGCCCTCTCCGAACCTCCCGAATGACCAGTCTATCCGCCTGTATCCGTCGCTTTGCTTTTTTGAGGCTACGAACGTTAGCGTGGGAAGAGGAACCTATTATCCGTTTCAAGTACTAGGTTTCCCGGATCCTAAATACGGGAATTTCACTTTTACCCCGACCTCCTTGCCCGGATTCGATACCAATCCCTTGCAAAAAGATAAAGTATGTTACGGCATCGATCTGCGGGAATATCCGTTCGAAGGAGGATTAACCTTGCGATTCTTCCTCGACTTCTACAATAAAGCGGGAAAGGATCAAGCCTTTTTCTTCTCCCGTCCGAACTGGTTCGATTTATTGGCAGGCACGAAGCAGCTCCGCTACCAGATCGTAAGGGGCTTATCCGAGAAAGAGATCCGGGAAAGTTGGAAACCCGAGCTGGATCAATACAAGGCCATGCGTAAAAAGTATTTACTTTATCCGGACTATCCTACTCAAAATAAAAAATAAGAACGAATGAATTATTGGGAATCGCATACCCAAGTCGCCGTACGTTTCCGCCGATTCGACCGGAAACGTTACGCTGCGTTCCGGAGTATGCACAAAGTCATTAACATTGGAGTCGTAACAGCAAGCACGCTACTATTCGCCCTGCCCGACACGGCGCAAGCCCAAAAGGTAATCGAGCCTAACCGGACCGGCGAGGAAGCTTCCGTAGAGCTGGAAGAGGTAGAAGTTAGCGCCTCCCGTGCGCCTATCGCACGGAATCAAGCGACCAAGATCGTGACAGTCATTCCCGCCCGTGAGATCGCGGCGGCACCTGTCACCAGTATCCAAGATCTTTTAGAATATGCCGCGGGAATAGACGTCCGGCAACGAGGAGAAGGAGGCACCCAAGCCGATATCTCCATCCGGGGAGGGACGTTCGACCAAATAGCGGTTCTCTTAAACGGGGTCAACCTCTCCAACCCACAAACTGGCCATTATAGTTTTGACCTCCCGGTGAATCTCTCGGACATAGAGCGTATCGAGGTGGTATCCGGCCCTTCTTCCCGTATATTCGGGGCCAGCGCTTTCGCCGGAGCGATCAATATCATCACGAAAACAGGAAAAGAGAACAGGATCTCGACCGACAATTACGCTGGAATGCATAAGCTCTGGAAACTGGAAGCTGCCATCAATCACGCGACCACTCATTTCGGACAGCGCCTTTCCGCAGGGTATGCCTCGTCCGGAGGGTATATAGACAATACGGACTTCAAACAATTAAATCTTTTTTGGCAATCGGAACTTAAAAGCGAGGAGGCCGATTTCCAATTCCAAGCCGGATACAACGACAAAGGTTATGGAGCGAATAGCTTCTACTCCGCTTCCTACCCCAACCAATACGACAAGACTCGCCGCTTTTTCCTCTCCGCCGGAGGAGAAACACATGGCAAAATCAAGTTCACCCCCAAGGTATACTGGACCCGACATTTCGACCGGTACGAGTTGTTCCGTAGCGATCCCGCCGATTGGTATACCGGGCATAATTACCATGAGACGGAAGTATTCGGAGCCAACCTCAACGCCACGACACAGTGGAAACTAGGAAGAACCAGTATGGGCGTGGAATTCCGAAACGAGGGAGTAAGGAGTAACGTATTAGGCAAGCCGATGAAGGAACCGCAGGATGTTCCTTTCGAGAAAGAAGGGCAATATCTAAAAAGCGATAACCGAAGTAACATCAGCTACTTTCTTGAGCATAACGTATTATTACGCCGCTTCACGTTGTCAGTCGGGGTCTTGGCAAACTATAATTCGGCCTTAAACGAAGGGATTCATTTCTATCCGGGAATAGATGCCAGTTACCGTATCGGGGACAATTTCCGTCTGTATGGGAGCTGGAACCGGGCATTGCGTATGCCGACTTTCACCGATCTTTATTATGAGGGTAAGACGAATAAAGGAAATCCGGACCTAAAACCGGAGGAAAGCGAGGCATTCGAGGTCGGACTGAAATACAACACTTACTTCCTCCGGGCTCATATAGCCGGTTTTTACCGAAAAGGCAAGAACATGATCGATTGGGTGAAAGAGAAACCGGAAGATATCTGGGAAAGCCGAAATCTGACAAAAGTCGATAACCTTGGTTTCGAGACTAACCTGAGTTTATTACCGAGGGAACTGGGCAACAAACGGTTCTTTATCCGGAAAATAGAACTGGGATATGCGTTTATCCATCAAGACAAGGATAGTGAGGGGTATATATCGAATTATGCGTTAGATTATCTGAAGCACAAGTTCACGGCTCAATTAAGCCATTCTATTTGGAAAGGTTTTTCGGCCACTTGGTATGTCCGTTGGCAAGACCGGGCAGGTAGTTATACTAAATACGAGAATCTTAAGCCGGCTTATGAGGAACCTTACGCTCCTTATTGCTTAGTAGATATGAAAGTAAATTGGGAATATCAGCGGTTAAATCTATATGCGGAGTTAAATAATCTGCTCAATTCCACTTATTATGATCTGGGAAATATCCCCCAACCGGGTATTTGGTTTAAGGCAGGACTCCGTTATAGTTTCAAATATTAATACCCAGTTGTAGAGACGGGGCACGCCCCAGTCTCTACAACTGGGTGATTTTATTTTTGCTTTTTGATCACCAACAACTTATCATTATTGGTCCCGAACAAAGCGATTTCCGTAACAGGAGCCGCCTCACCCTGTGCCTCAAAGCGCACCACCTTATTAAGCGCTTCCAGCAACTCACGCTCGCCGCTCATATCCGGGCAAGCCATTCGGGTAGTCGCTACCTGTGGGAACTTAATGATATTTCTATAAGCATCATTATATTCGATCTTCCCCATCAACCGATTGCAACCGGCATTTCCCGAAAGCCCTTGACGAGCCACGTCGAACACCAAAACCTGATGAGTCTCCTCGGGATTCAACGTCTTACCGTTCATCTCCACGACACCCCATTCACCATCCAGATCCGAGAAAGAAGCTACCACCGCTTTCTTGGATTTACAGCCGGCGAACAAACCGACGCCTACCAAAAGCAGGCAAATATAAAAAAGACCTTTTCTCATTAATTTCTCTCCAATACTAATAATACATTACCATCTTGGTCTACCAACAACATCTCATTCTCATCTTTTCCAGCCTTCACGGAACGAACCTGATCCATCGATTGAAGCACGCTCGTCTCCAAATCCATATTCGGACACGCCATCATAGTCGTAGCGCCCGGAGCGATCGTAATAGAAGATACATCTTCCGGATCTAACGTGATCGTCGTATTGAATAAATTACAGCCTGTATTTCCATGTAATTTCTTCTCAGCCATATTGAAGTCCATCTGTGGCAGGCCTTCTTCCAAGACTTTCTCACCTTTCACTTCTACCACATTCCATTTACCTTCCAACTTCTTCACATCTGTCTTGATGTCTGAACAAGAAAACATCATCCCAACGAAAGCGGGAAGCAAAAACGCATAAAACAATACCTTTTTCATCTTCATCATAATCTTTTATAAAATATCTATTGTAATTAGTAAGACGCAAATAGAAGGCGAAATGTTCCCAAGAACACCCTGTTTTAGCTTATATTAACAGGATTCTTGATTAACATCCTCTTTTTCCACTTCTGCGTTCGCCACCGCAAACAGAGTACCGCACCCCGGGAACACTCGTCCAAAGCAAAAGCGAACCACATCCCCGCTAAGCCTAATCCGAACACGATACCGAACATATACCCGCAGAACACGGCAAAGAACCACATACAGAATAACTCGATAATTACCGGGACCACGACGTCGCCTACCGAACGCAAGCAGAATAAGAACAGCAGTACCGTGGCCCGCCCTTGCTCCAAGAGTACATCTACCAGCAAGGCTCCCATCGCGATCGTTATGATTGCTTGATTCTCAGTAAATATCCCCAATAAAGGACGTCCCAGCAGATAAACCCCGGTACTAGCGACTAACGTAATCAGCAACGACCTCCTCCAAGCATACCAACTCAATAAATAAGCGGCTTGCTTCTTCCTCGCGCCCACCAAATTGCCGGTACAAATAGAAGTAGCTTGCGCGATCGACAAAGAAAAGATATAGCCGATTATCACGATATTCATCACATAAACACGAGCTGTCAAGTACTCATTACCCAGCATATTGATAAAGTAGACAATCGTCACCTGCGAGGCATCATACGAGATTTGTTCCGCTGCCGAAGGTAAGCCGATCTTCAACACATCTTTCAACTTCTGAAACGGGAACGGACGGAAATAAGCCAAAGGGATACGAGGCACCAACCGCTTGAACAGCATGATAAACAAAAGTGTCATCGCCACTCCCCGGCAAACAGAGGTAGAGATAGCCGCTCCTTGTACACCGAGGGCAGGGAAACCGAAATGGCCAAATATCAACGCATAATTTCCAAACACATTCAATACATTGATCAGCAAGGTCACCTGCATCGCGTAATTCGGCTTGTTCGCCGCACGGAGCACCGCCGATATCGTAAAACTAACCGCTTGGAAGAAGCCGAACCCTCCGACAATGTGCATATAAGTCTCAGCGTCCGGCATCAGATCCGGACGGATATCCATCAGGACCAACATCTCCCTACCGAACAAGAAAAGCATCAAGCTGATCAAGCAACCTACGCCGGCGTTAAACAACAAGGAGGTTCCTAACACCTGAATAAAACTCTTATTATCTTTCGCCCCGAAATAAAGGGCGCACATGACGGAAGTTCCGGTCGTGGTAATATTGAACAGCAGGAATACCATGTTCAGCAATTGATTAACCACACCTACCGCTGCCACCGCATTATCGGAATGATGGCTCAACATAAGCGTATCCACCACGCCTAAAGTCAACATCAGCAAGGTTTCCAGAAAGATAGGCCCTGTTAATTTAAATAATTTACCTCTCAGCCCTCTCGGGGCACGGAATAGTCTATACATGTCCATTGATCTGCTTTCTACCTAAACACCTTTTTACGAGTCCGCGAAGGTACAAAGCTTTACGCTAAATAGGTTTCGCTATTTCTATTATTTTCCGTAAGTTTGTATCCGGTTGAATAATTTTTGATGAACAAACGAAGACAAATGGACAAGAAACTACCTATATGTATCGTATTAGTCATGTTGATGAGTTGTTTCTCCTGCAAACAGCCCCAACAGCCCACGGAAGACGCGGACATGGATACGCAGTGGGTGGATAGCTCACAACATCTGTATCAATACGGCATCTGTATCGATTCCTTGGACGTAAAAGAGTATTTGATGAAAAACGGGGATAATCCCGCCTCCATCTTCTCCGGGCTGGGCTTCACGGCCTTGAAAGCAGACAGTATCAGCAGGGCATCCACCCATGTCCTCGATCCGACGAAACTGCGAGCCGGCATGCATTATTACACATTTTCCACGGTAGATTCCTTAGAGACGATCCGATATATCGCCTTCGCCAAGTCGCTGACCGATTATGCCGTAATCGACTTGACCGGAGATACGATCAACGCCTATGAATTTAATAAGCCGATCACCCTCAAGAAAAAATATACGGAAGGAGTATTAAACTCTTCCTTATGGAACGTGATCAAGGCCAACGGAGGTGATCCGTATCTGGCGATCAAGATATCGGACGTGTACGCTTGGCAAATCGATTTCTTTGACATCAAGGATGGAGACTCTTTCAAGGTTCTATACAATGAGGCTTACATCGACGATACCACCGCCTTGAGCATCGCCTCTATCGAGGGGGCTATCTTTACGCATCAAGGCAAGGATTTCGTGGCGATTCCTTTCACCCAAGACAGTATCTTCGAATACTTCGATGAGGAAGGGAACAGCCTTCGCAAAGCGTTCTTGAAAGCGCCATTAGACTTTTTCCGGATCACATCCCGTTTTACGAACGCCCGTTTTCACCCGATCCTCAAACGATACCGGGCGCATCATGGGGTTGATTATGCGGCACCGGCCGGTACACCGGTACGCAGCATCGGAGCTGGTACGGTTATCGCCAAGGGATATCAAAACGGCGGGGGCAATTTCCTGAAAGTGAAACATAACTCCGTATACACCACGACTTATATGCACTTAAGCCGCTTCGCCAAAGGAATCCAAGTAGGCAGCCATGTGCAACAAGGCCAAGAGATCGCTTATGTAGGCTCCACCGGACTCTCTACCGGGCCGCACCTAGACTTCCGTGTCCATAAGAACGGGCAACCTATCGATCCGCTAAAAATGGAAGCTCCCCCTTCTGAACCGGTGAAACCGGCCTATAGGGATAGTTTCGCTTTGGTCAAGCAGCAAATCTTGGCGGAAATAGATAGCTTTCATGTAGCCACAGTTAGTAAAGCATCTGTTATATATGAGAAAGATAGTATCAACCATTTAAATAACTAGCGTATGAAATTCTTGGGGAATATAATATGGTTACTCTTCGGAGGGATTATAACAAGTGTAGAATATCTGATATCCAGCCTAATACTAATGATAACGATCATTGGTATACCTTTTGGCCTCCAGACCTTAAAATTAGCGATACTGGCTTTATGGCCTTTTGGCAGCCGTGTCGTAGACGAGGGCAATTCCGGAGGATGCTTGTCACTTATCATGAACATTATCTGGATATTCGTCGGAGGCTTTTGGATTTGCCTTACGCATCTGGGATTCGGCCTTTTGCTATGTATCACGATCATCGGCATCCCTTTCGGCATGCAACATTTTAAGATGGCAGCTTTAGCCTTGGCTCCTTTCGGAAAGAGCATCCAATAAGAAAGCATCTAACTTTTCCGTAGAAGGCAGACGTCCGGCAAGAATTTAAGATAGGATAAGGTATTATACCTATTTCTTTCTATACCTATACGTTCTCGCTCCTTGTTTTATTTTCTAATTCACGTCATGGTCTGTACAGACCACAACGTGAACTATACAAACCACGCCGTGAACTCTACAGACCACGGCGTGATCTGTAGAATTATACTAGATATTCAAATGAATTCATCCGATATCTTTCAAGTATTCATAAGGAAGGAGGGAAGTATAAATAGCGTTCATATACATCTCCCTCATAGGGCCTAGGGGCGTTATAGCTCGATCTGGGAAACCGAGACCGGAGTATTCATGAAGATAGAGGCCGCCTCAGAAAACTTCTCTGCCGACTCCGTGGTAAGAAAACGGCAACTTCCTCCCTTCGTGAGTTTACGATCCATTTCCGGGTGACGCCCTAAATAATCTCGCAAACTCTCCGCTACATGCTCGCCTTGCGAGAATAGAGTGATGCCGGAAGGAAGAAAAGCACGGATCTTATCCATCAAAAGGGGATAGTGAGTACATCCCAAGATAAGCGTATCGATTTGCGGATCTACGGATAATAGATGGTCGATATGCTTTTTCACGAAATAATCCGCTCCCGGGGAATTAAACTCATTATTCTCCACCAAAGGAACCCACATGGGGCAAGCCTCGCCTGTCACTTGGATATGTGGGTACATCCTGCCGATCTCTATCGTATAAGAATTGGACGTAATCGTACCGCTCGTACCTACGATACCGATATGTTTGGTACGGCTGATCGTATCCACTAACTCAACTGTAGGACGGATGACTCCCAATACACGACGATTGGGATCCCATGTAGGCAAGTCTTTTTGTTGGATCGTACGAAGCGCTTTCGCGGATGCCGTATTACAAGCCAAGATCACCAATTGGCAACCCGACTCAAACAGACGCAATACCGCCTGACGGGTAAATTGATAAACGACCTCGAACGAACGGGTTCCATAAGGAGAACGTGCGTTATCGCCCAGATAAACGTAATCATAACCGGGCATCAACTGATGGATCTTATCGAAAATCGTAAGTCCGCCATAACCTGAGTCAAAAAGACCGATCGGACCGGGAGTTTGTGGAAACATATCAGAAACCTTCTTTTATAAAGTACAAAGGGTGCAATCCTTTCGGAAAACACCCCCTCTTTTATTCTATAGAATAAATTTTCTCGCTAATTACAAACCGAGTTTCGTACGAACAAACGGAGTTGCGTCTACCGCGTTAGTACCCGTATAAAGCAAAGCTGCCGGATCGATGATATACGTATATCCCTTCTCCTCGCCTACCTTCTGGATAGCCTCGTGCAACTTCTGTTGGATCGGTTGCAACAATTCCTGTTGTTTCTTTTGTACGTCTTGCTGAGCTACCTGAACGAAGTTATCCATACGTTCTTGGATATCTTGAATCTCTTGCATTCTTCTCAACTTGATATTTTCTGTCAATGAATCTTGCTGCGCTACGAAGTCTGAATATTTCTTTTGGTATTCATCTTGCATTTGCTTCAATTCAACTCTATATTTCTCATTCAAGTCTGCCATTTGTTTTTCCATACCAGATACCTCCGGCATAGCCATAAACACCTCTTGAGTTTTTACAAACGCAATTTTAACTTCCTGAGCGATAGCTCCCAACGGGAGAATCATCAACAATAAAACAATAAGTTTCTTCATTTTTACTATATAATTACTTTGTTATTAATCAAGCTTTCACACTTTTCATGCATAAAGCGCACAAATGTAAGCATTTATTTTGAATATCCTAACTTAATCAGCACTTCATTACTGATATCGATCTTCGGAGAAGCGAAAATAATGCTCATAGCTGAAGCTCGATCCCAAACAATTTGATATCCCTTGTCTTCCGAGATTTCTTTCACCGCATTATACACCTCGTCTTGAATCGGTTTCATCAAACTCTCGCGTTTCTTATATAACTCACCCTCAGGACCGAAATATTTACGCTTCAGATCTTGCGCCTCTTGCTCTTTCTTCACGATCTCTTCCTCACGTTTCGTTTTCATCTCGGCGGAGAGGAATACCAGATCGCTCTGATAATTCTTATACATATTCTGAGCTTCTTGCTGAATCGCTTCCACCTCATTTTGCCATTTCTTGGAAACTTGGCTCAACTGCTCATTGGTCATTTCGTAAGCCGGAATATTCTTCAATATATATTCCATGTCGATTAAAGCGAACTTCTGTGCCATGCCGGCAAAAGAACAAAGCAACATCAGACAGCTCAATGTGATAATCTTTTTCATACTCTCTTTATTTATAGTTCTACTTTATGACTGCAAATATAACAGAGGGTTTACTTACAGCCTACCAATATTCGTTAAAAGTATTTATTTAAATGTAGAGACGGGGCGTGCCCCGTCTCCACATACGGAACACGCCCCGTCTCTACATACGAAGCTATACCCGATCTATATTTTAGAATTCCTGTCCGATGATAAAGTGCAGGTTACTACCGCTACG